>Ga0307476_10000325_pt1 | contig 40258 bp, 30 predicted proteins | sample atmos_gasesECM2C_2_FD_203314 | JGI IMG/M metagenome (GOLD analysis project Ga0307476, IMG submission 203314) | Hardwood forest soil microbial communities from Morgan-Monroe State Forest, Indiana, United States - atmos_gasesECM2C_05 | ecosystem: Environmental > Terrestrial > Soil > Temperate... | reverse complement strand
TAATCGCTTCGCGCCGGCGATACCATGGTTGAGCGTCATCAGACCGCAGCAAGGAGGCTTACTCGATGCCGACACGGCGGATTTTGGGCTTGCTAGCAGCTGGCGCCTTCCTGTGCGCCTTCCCGGGCGCCTTCCCGGTCTATGGCCAGGACGACTCGCCGTCGCTCGGAGATCTGGCGCGCCAGGCCCGCCAGCAGAAACAGCAGAAGGACGCCCAATCCAAAGACTCCACCGCACCTGGCAAGGACGAGCAGAATTCATCCGATTCGAACAAAGCTGACCAGGCCAAACCCGATCAAACTAAGTCCGCACCGAGCACAGCCTTGAAGAATGCCTCGGCCAAGCCGTCCCACGTCGTCACCAACGATGAGATCCCGATGCACATCGGATCGACGGTGACTTCCTCTAATGGTATCCACCCTGCGAGCGTGTCCGACGAGCAGCCCAGTTCCGACAACGGCAGCGCAGCCGATCAATGGAAGTCTCAGATTCAGGATCAGAAGAGCAGCATCGCACAGTTACAGAGCAACATCGCCAGCCTGAACGATTCCATCCAATATGCCGGCGCAAACTGCGTGAGCAACTGCGTGCAGTGGAATGAGGAGCAGAAACGCAAGCAAGATCAGGTAGAGACTATGAAGGCCGAGCTCGAACAGCAGCAGAAGCGGCTCGAAGACCTGCAGGAGGCCGCGCGCAAGCAAGGATTTGGCAGCTCGGTCTACGATCCGGAATGACCCGGTAGTTATCTATTGCCGAAGAAAACCCGGTTTTCAATTACGAAATTACAAGCTTTTCCAATTACTCAATTTTCACATTCCCCAAAACTGCCCGGTCATGCGAAATTAGTTCATGGCTTTAGTGGTTCGTCCTTCACCCATTCATTCCGTCGGCGTTTATACCTCGACCTCCATCCGTAAAGGAACGCGCGTGGTCGAGTATGACGGTGAGCGCATTACCGCCGAAGAAGCGGACCGCCGTTACGACGGCGTCTCCCGCACTTATCTCTATGGGCTGGATGACGGCAAGACCGTGATCGACGGCCACGGCCTAGGCGCATATCTGAATCACTCGTGCGATCCCAACTGCGAAGTCGACGAGATCAAGGGCCGTGTCTGGATTTTCGCTATGCGCGACATTGCCCCCGGCGAAGAGCTTCTCTGGGATTACAACCTTTATGATGACGAGGATCCCGCGCCCTGCCACTGCGGGTCCCGCAAATGCCGCGGCACCATGTATTCAAGGGAGTGGATGGCGAAGATGCGCCGCAAAGAGGCGCGGAAAAAGAAGCGGGAATTGTTGGCAGCGGCGCGGGAGGGAAAGAAACTCGAATCTCTTGAAACCAGGAACGGCACGACTTCCAGTCGTGCCGATCCCGCGGCTTAGTTTGAACCGGCTTCTGCGCGAAAGCGCGAAGGAAGACCTACGCTGACTCCGCCGGAACGCCAGCCCGAACCGGCACCTTCCCATGCTCGCGCCATCCTTCGATAATCAGATACAGCACCGGGATAAAAAACAAATTCAGCACGGTCGACATGATCATGCCGCCGAAAACGGTCGTGCCGACTGAATGCCGACCATTCTCGCCCGCGCCCGTGGCCAGCACCAGGGGCACCACGCCCAAAATAAATGCCAGCGAGGTCATCAGAATCGGCCGCAAGCGAATCGCCGCCGACTGCACCGCCGCTTCCACCAGGGGCAGCCCGCGCTCGCGTAACTGCTCGGCAAATTCCACGATCAGAATCGCGTTCTTGCTCGACAGCCCAACCAGCATCACCAGTCCGACCTGGCAGAACACGTCATTCTGCAAGCCGCGCAGCCATTGGGCGCCCAGCGCTCCCAACAACGCCATCGGCACCGCCAACAGCACAATGAACGGCAGCACGAAACTCTCATATTGCGCCGAGAGCGTGAGATACACGACGAGCGTGCCCAGCCCAAACAGAATCAGCGACGTTCCGCCTGCCGCCAATTCCTCCAGCGACAGCCCCGTCCAACTGTAAGTAAAGCCCTGCGGCATCTTCGAGGCGAGCTGTTCCATCGCCGCAATCGCCTGCCCTGAGCTGTATCCCGGCGCCGACGAACCGTCGATTTCCGCCGACCGGAACAAGTTGTAGTGGCTGATCACCTGCGGTGTCGTAGTCTGAGTAATGCTGATCAGATTCTCCAGCGGCACCATCGCACCGCTGTCGGAGCGCACGTAAAACTGCTTCATGTTCTCCGCCTGCGCCCGAAATTCCTTGTCAGCCTGCACGTACACGCGGTATGAGCGGTTATTGAAATCGAAATCATTTACATAGGACGACCCCATGTAAACGCCTAGCGCGTCAGTGATCTGCGACAGCGGCACATGCAGGCTCTTGGCTTTCTCGCGGTCAATGGTGACCAGATACTGCGGATCATTCGCGGTAAACGAAGTGAACAACCTCACCAGGTCCTTGCGCTGACCGGCCTGCTGCAGCAGACCCTGCGTGGTGGCCGCCAGTTCGTCGAGTCTGTGCGCCGCCTGATCCTGCACCACAAATTGGAATCCGCCGAACTGTCCCAATCCCTGAATTGGCGGCGGCAACGTCGGAAACACGATCGCACCTGAAACCCCAAACATCCGTGGGCGAATGCGGTTCAGAATTGCCGAGGCGCTATGTGCGTCGCCTTTGCGCTGCGAATACGGCTTAAGCGGAACGAAAATAAGTCCCTGATTCGCGGCTGCACCCGAAAAACTGAACCCAGCGATCGAGAACGTGCCCTCCGCCTCCGGCACGTCTGCCAACAAGTCCGAAACCTGCTTTCCGATCGCCTTCGTATATTCGAGCGACGCCCCCGACGGCGCCTGGATCACGATGATGAAATATCCCTGGTCTTCATCCGGCACGAACCCGGTCGGCACACGCGTGAACACAAAATACGTGAGCCCCAGCCCGGCGAAAAACACAATCACCATCGCCAGTTTGTAATCCAGCACGTGATGCAGCAAGGCTCGATACCCGCGAGTAACGGCAGAGACGCCGTCGTCAAATTTCTGCAGCAACCACCACTTCTTGTGGTGTCCGCCGCTCAAGAAGATCGCCGCCAGGACCGGAGCCAACGTCAGGGCGTTGAAGGCCGAAATGGCGATGGAAAATGCGATGGTCAGTGCGAACTGGCGAAACAGAATGCCCGTCGTTCCGGGAAAGAACGCCACCGGCACAAACACCGCCACCAGCACGAGCGAAGTTGCGATGACCGCGCTGGTAATTTCCGCGGTCGCTGCGGCTGCTGCTTTGTGGGAGTCGTGCTCGCCCTCAGTGATGTGGCGCTCGATATTTTCAATCACCACGATCGCGTCGTCGACCACCAGGCCGGTGGCCAATGTGACGCCAAACAACGTAAGTGTGTTGATGGAGAAGCCGAGCAACTTCACAAAAACGAAGGTCCCGATCAGCGAAACCGGAGTGGCGATGAAGTGAATCATCGTCGTTCTCCAGTCGCCGAGAAAAATAAAAATTACCAGGATGACCAGGAAGATCGCCGAACCCACCGTGAAGGCCACATCGCGGATCGATTCCCCGACTGCGTCAGTGGTGTCGAACGCGACCTTATAGTGCATGCCGGGCGGAAAACTCTTCGACAGCCGTTCCAGTTCAGCAATCGCCTTCCGGTCCACGTCGAGCGCGTTTGCCGTCGAGAGCTGAGTAACACCGAGTCCAATTGCATCCTGGCCGTCGAACTGGGTATCGTTGGCATAACTCTCCGCGCCCAGTTCCGCGCGTCCCACATCTTTCAGACGAACCAGCGTGCCGTCGGCATTCGTCTTCAGAATAATGTTGTCAAATTGATCCGGCTCGCTTAACCGCCCCACCGCCCGCACGCTGATTTGATAATTCTGCCCCGCAACGGAAGGCTGCTGGCCGACCTGCCCCGCCGCAACCTCCACATTCTGCTCCGAGAGCGCGCTCACGACGTCGGTAGCCGTCAGGCCGCGTCCCGCCATGCGCCCCGGATCGAGCCACAGGCGCATGGTGTATTTGCGCTCACCGAACAGGATCACGTCCGCCACGCCCGGTATGCGCTTCAGAGCATCCCGCACATACACGTCGAGATAATTGCTCATGAACAGCGTGGGATAGTTGTGCTCCTTGTCGGAGAAGACGGCCGCGCCAAACACAAAATTCTGCGAGGTCTTCGCTGTCGTGATGCCCACCGCTTTCACCGCGCTAGGAAGCCGCCCAGAGGCCGTGTTCACCCGGTTCTGAATGTCGACCGTCGCCAGGTCCGGATCGCGGTTCAGATCGAAGGTTGCGGTTACAACGCTGGTGCCATCGTTACCGCTGGTGGAAGTGAGGTACTTCATCCCCTCGGCACCGTTGACCTGCTGCTCGATGGGAATGGTGACGGCGCTTTCAACCGTCTGCGCGCTTGCCCCAATGTAGCTGCTGGTCACAGCGACCTGCGGCGGCGCCAGATTTGGGAACAGTGAGATTGGCAGCGTCGGTATCACGGCCATGCCCGCCAGAAGAATCAGCAGCGCGCACACCGTGGCAAAAACCGGACGTTGAATGAAAAAATTAACCAGCATGAGGAATCCCGTATGCAGCAGCCTGCGCCGCTGCGTGTTGAGTTACTTGAATCACGACTGGTTGGAAATCCGAGGACCGAATCCCGCGTCAGCTCTGCGGAATCACCGGCGCCCCGTCCAGCAGAAACTGCGTTCCAGAGATGATGACCTTATCCCCAGGCTTGATCCCGCCCTGCACTTCGTAGTCATTGCCGACGGTCTGCCCGATGGTCAGCGGTTTCTGCCGGGCCACGAACGAGCCGCCATTCTGCGACTCGGCCACGAACGCAAAATACTGCCCCGCCAGCCGCGATACCGCCAGGATGGGCACTTCCGGATTCTGATGCGTGCCCCATACCACGCGCGCTCGAATGAACTGCGATTGCCGCAGGGCGTCGTTGCCGTTGGCGATGCGCGCCTTCACTAGAACTGTCTGCGTGGTGTTGTCGACCTGCGGAGAAATGAAGCTGATCCGCGAATCCGCCAGCACTTTTCCGTCGCTGTTGACCATCTGGACCGGCAATCCCATCTTGAGCTGCGACGAGTGCTCAATCGGCACATACACGTAGGCTTCCAGGCTGCCCGGCTGGTCGACTGTCGTCAGCTGCGTCGAGGTCGTCACCCGATCCCCCACGCGCACCGGAATGTCGCCGACAATGCCGCTGCGCAGCGCAACCACTTTGTAGTAATGCAGCTGCACTTCCTGCTCGCGCACATTGGCGTCGAGCGCCTCCATTTGCGCCTGGGCGGCGTCTAGGTTCGACTTCGCCTGGTCCATATCCTGCTTGCTGACCACGCCTGCAGCCGAGAGTCCCTGGGTGCGCTCATACTGCTTCTTCGCCCAGATCAGGTTGGCCTCTTGCGCCGCCCTGGCGCTCTCCTGGCTCTTCACCGTGGCCTGCTGCTTCAGCGGATCGATTTCGATTAAGGCTGCGCCCGCCTCGACCCGATCGCCCGAGTGCACGAAAATCTGCGTGATCTGCCCTTCGACCTGCGGCATGATCACCGCCGAGTCACGCGATTTCAGCGTAGCCACGTACTCGCTCGCATCGTTGACCGGGACTGCTTTCGCCTCCAGCACCTTGACCGGCATCCCCGGTGGTCCGCCCGCCTGTGGGTTCTGCGCAGCATTGCTGGTGCAGCCCACGGTGATCACGCTGGCCGCTAAACCCCCTGCCAGCAAGCCCTTTAGCACCAATTCTCGAAAATTATTTGCCATAAGCAGAAAACCGTCTCGTCTACAGTTTGTGTTGGATCTATAGAGCCCGACCATCTATCGCTTTTGACGTACAGGCGCGCCCCACGTTTAGTGTTGAGTTACAGATTCCCCAGACCCCGCCGGAGACGCAAAATAATACAGCCCTGCGGAGGTTTGTTCCGTGTCCCTTGCCTCTGTGGTTAAGATTTTCTCAGGGAACGCCCGTTTCACGGCTTTAACGTCAGGAACGCGACGCTATAACCGTTGAGAGTAATCGTCATCTGTGGCGCCGGGGTTACCGCCGCAGCCGTCGGCCAGCTGCTCACGCTGGTGGTCTTGTCGATCGTCAGCAAGCTACCGCTGGAGAACGCTCCCAGCCCGGAAACATCCAGCAGCACGCTCCGCATCACTCCCGGCCCGTTATTGTCGGTGGCTGGGTTGTTCACACCATGATTCGCCACCATGATCACCACACTGCCGTCGCTGTTAACCACAGCAAGCGTTTCCAACTCCGCATCATCCGTGGCTGTATACGATAGCAGCTTCGAATCGGCCGCTGGAGGAAATTCCTGCCCCAGCCAATAGTCCACCCAATAGCTAAGTTCCAGCGCGCCGGAATTGTAGTCAACTTCGCCAAACTGCTGGTCTGCGCCATAATCCCAATGGTAGAGCGCCTGGATTCCCGCCTTCCCCAGCGCTGAAAAAACGTATGGCCGCCACGCTGCGAAAAACGGACTGGATCCGCGCAGATCGGTCACGAATGGCGTCCCGTTGCAAGCGCTGATACCGTTCCCGGCGTCATAGTCGGCGTTGACGTTATTCTCCGTCACCCACACTGGCACCCCTGCCAGCGCCGGATTCGCCGCCATGTCTGAATACAAAAGCTGCACGTCGGAAACAAAGTTGAAGTTGCCATCCGCACTCGTCGCCACCGAAGCGAAGACCTTAGCGTCATCGGTCGCCTGGTTGCAGGTCGAATAGAAATGCGTGGCCAACACATCGACGTGCGCCGTCACACCGCTCACAAATGTAGGAACGAACGCATCCACTTGCCGCTGAAAATCCGCCAGTTCCAGCGCCGCGAACTTGATCGTTGAGTCGGTCGCCTGCATTGCGGGCACCACCGCGTTATACATGTTCGTGTAGTCTTGCGCCGAGAGGTGGTTGTTGATGTTGGGTTCGTTGTAAATGCCCCACCAGGTAACCGTGTCGGTCGGATACGCAGGAGACTTGTAGAGGATGCCGTTCGCCGTGAATCCGCCCGTATTGTAGTACTGCACCAGATTCTGCGCGTAGCCGGCGAATTCCGCGAACGTCAGGTCGTTAAACGAGTTAGTGTTGTCGCTGTCCTGATACATGAATGGCGGAGCCTTCGCGATCTGAAACTCCGGACTGCGATCGCCCACGCTCAACACCGGCTGCGTGATCGCATCCAGAACGGAAAAATTCCACGCCGTCGAGGTCGTTCCCGCCGCGCCCTGCGGCACTCCCTGAGAAGCTCCCTGCAGCCGGATGTGGTGCGAGCCCAGATTGCCCAGATTGGTTAGCGTGACGGATTGGGGATTCGAACTATAGAACGCGTCGTCCCATTCCGCCGGCTGAAACGAAGTGGACATGGCCACGCTGAAGGGTGCATGCCCGCCGCTTTGGACGGTCGCCGATGCGCCAATGGTCAGATTTAAACCGGCCGTGCCGGAAACCGTGCCGTCACTGGCCATGATCGTGAGCGAGTAAGTCCCAGCCGCGGCCGTGCCCGCGCTCATTGCAACGCTCCCGCTGTTCGCCGCTCCCGGGGACTGAATCGTATCGGTCGCCCCCTGCGGCAAGCCCGTTACGCTCAGCGTCACGTTGCCCGTTGATCCTGTACGAGCCAGCGTCGCATTCACCGTGACCGCTGCCTGGCCTTGAAACGCCGTTGCCGTTCCATTCGCCAGCGAAAGCGTGAGACTCGAGGTCGTCGCCATCCCGCCGCCGCCCCCGCATCCCCCGGCGAGAGCGAGCGAGGCAAACACCGCACCAAATTTGGCGAGTTTCATGACAGCGGAATTCTACGCTAGCTTCGCAGGTCATGCTGAGCGCAGCCGGTTTCTGAGTAAATTTCGAAACCTAAGGCACTTTCGCCTCGGCGGACTCCTCGGGCCTTCGAATCTCCCGCATCCCGCCGCGCATCCGTTATTCTAGTAATGAACGAATATGGCGACTCCGAAATCAAAAACCTCCACCGCCGTCATCGAAAGCAACAACGGAGCCAACCCCGAGCGCGAGCGCATCTTCAGCGCCTACCGCCAGTGGGGATATCTCGAAGGCGACCTCGACCCGCTCGGCTTCCTCCGTCCTCGCGAAACGCCCGAACTCGAGCGCGAAGGCGAATACGCTCGCGAAGCTCGCTCCATCTACTCCTCGACCATCGGCGTAGAGATCAATCACATCTTCTCCCCTGATCGCCGCCGGTGGATTTACGACCGCATGGAATCGCCGTCGCAAGGTTTCGAGGTTACGGAAGAAGACCAATCCCGCATCCTCGACCTGCTCATCCGCGCCGACATCTTCGAGCAGGTCATGCAGCAGCGCTACCTCGGCAGCAAGCGTTTCTCACTCGAAGGCGTGACTGCTCTGATTCCGCTCGTCGACGAAGTTCTTGACACCGGCTCACGCCTCGGCGCCGTCGAACTCGTCATGGGCATGAGCCATCGTGGACGCCTGAACGTGATCGCACACGTCGCACAACGGCCCGCGCAGGAAATCTTTGCCGGATTTGAAGACGTCGACCCGCGCAGCGTGCTCGGCTCCGGTGATGTGAAATATCACATGGGCGCGACCGGCGAATACAAAACCTACAGCGGCGGAAAAGTTCACATCCACCTGGTCTCGAACCCCAGCCATCTGGAAGCCGTCGACCCCGTCACCGTCGGCCGCACCCGCGCCAAGCAGGACCGCACTGGTGAAGGCGGACGCGAAAAATATTTACCGCTCCTCGTTCACGGCGACGCCGCGTTCGCCGGGCAAGGTATCCTCGCCGAGACCATGAACTATGCCGACCTTCCCGGCTACACCGTCGGCGGAACGATTCACGTGGTGGTCAACAATCTTCTCGGATTTACTACAAGCTATACCGAAGAACATTCCACGCGCTTCGCTGCCTGCATCGCGCGCCGCCATTCGATTCCGATTTTCCACGTCAACGGCGAAGACGTTGACGCCGTCGTGCGCGTAGCCCGCATGGCCACCGAGTATCGCTACAAATTCGGCACCGACGTGGTCATCGATCTCATCGGCTACCGCCGTCACGGCCACAGCGAAGTCGACGACCCCACCATCACGCAGCCGCTGCTCTATAAAAAGATTAAAGAGCATCCGCCGTTGTGGGAAATTTATGCCGACGACACCGGCGCCGCCGACGCTCAGTCTCGCGCCGATGCCGTCAGAGCCGAGTTCGAAGCCGCGCAGAAGCAAGCGGGCAGCATCAAGCAAAAACCGCTGATGCGCGACCTGCCCAAATACTGGAACAACTACTACGGCGGCGCCTATCGCCCCGAATACGAAGTCGAAACCGGACTCTCGCCTGAAGAATTATCTGAACTCACCACTCGCCTGACTACGTATCCCGACGGATTTCACATCCATCCGAAAGTGAAGAAGCTGCTCGAACAGCGCGCCGAGATGGGCATAGGCCAGCGCCCTGTCGACTACGGCATGGCCGAAGCCCTGGCCTTCGCTAGTCTCGTAAAAGCCGGAACCCACGTGCGTTTCAGCGGCCAGGATTCCCGCCGCGGCACGTTCAATCAGCGCCACTCCGTGCTTATCGACATCGAAAACGAAAACGAATTCGTGCCGCTCGAAAACATCGCGCCCGGTCAAGCCCGCTGCGAAATCTATAACTCGACACTTTCGGAAGCCGGTGTCCTGGGCTTCGAATATGGCTACAGCCGCGACTATCCCGAATCGCTCGTGCTCTGGGAAGCTCAGTTCGGCGACTTCGTCAACGTCGCGCAAGCCATCATCGATCAGTTCATCAGCGCGGGAGAAGCCAAGTGGAACCTGCTCTCAGGCGTCGTCCTGCTCCTGCCACACGGCTACGAGGGCCAGGGTCCGGAACATTCCAGCGCGAGAATCGAGCGTTTCATCCAACTCGCGGCCAAACACAATATTCAGATCGCGCAGCCCTCGAACGCCGCGCAGTATTTTCATCTGCTGCGCCGCCAGGCCCTGCGCCACTGGCGCAAGCCGCTGGTGGTCTTCACGCCGAAGAGCATGCTTCGCCATCCCGACGCCAGTTCGCCGATTGCAGATTTCACTCACAAGAATTTCCTGAACGTCATCCCCGACACCGAAGTGGGAGAAGCCGACCGCATCCTGATCTGTACCGGGAAAATCGGCCACGAACTTCAAGCCGAACGCAAAAAGAGAAAAGACACAAGCACCGCCATTGTTTTCCTGGAACAGCTTTATCCGTTTCCCGAAAACGAAGTCGCCGCCGAATTCGACCGCCATGGCCCCCAGGCCGACATCGTCTGGGTGCAGGAAGAGCCCGCCAACATGGGCGCCATGTTCAACATGTTGCCGCGCCTGAAACGCATCTCCGGAGGTCGCCCCGTGCTCAGCGTAAAGCGCAGCTCGGGCGCGAGTCCCGCCACGGGCAGCAGCAAAGCTCACGAAGTCGAGCAAAAAACCTTGCTGACTCTAGCCTTCACCACAAAGTAATAAACGTCCTCAGTTTCGGAAGTAGGGTGTCCCATCCCTTGTCGCGTTCTTTGCGACAGGGCGGGGACTTTGATTTCATCCGAGGCTACGGCTGAGCAAGAGTTGGGATGTTACCCTAGCTTTCCGACGACCCATGCTCCGCCGCCCTCAACCACTCCGCATCGCGATTGACACCGGCGGCACCTTCACCGACTGCGTCTGGCTCGATGCCGGCCGCCTGCGCATGCTGAAAGTTTTCTCGACGCCCGCCGATCCCTCCCAGGCCATCGTCGAAGCTCTCCGCAAAATTGCCCACGAGCGAGAACGCGACCGCGAATTTGTCCTGCTGCACGGCACCACCGTCGGCACCAACACGCTGCTCGAGCGCAAAGGCGCGCACACCGCGCTCATCACCACTACCGGCTTCGAAGACGCCATCGAGATCGGGCGGCAAGCTCGCCCCAAGCTCTACGATTTTTTCTTCGAGCGCATCGAGCCGCTGGTTCCCAAGAGTCTCCGCTTCGGCATAAACGAACGCACCGCCGCAGATGGAGAAATCCTCAGCTCGCCCACGCCGCAAGAACTGCACGCTCTCGCCGAGCAACTCGCTGGGGCGAAACCCGAATCCATCGCAATCTCGTTCCTCTTCTCGTTCGCCAATCCAAAAAATGAATTGGCCGCCGCCGAAGCGTTAGGCTCGCTCGCCATCCCACTCTCTATCTCGCACCAAATCCTCCCCGAATTCCGCGAATACGAACGCACCTCGACGGTCGTCGTCAACGCCTACCTGCAGCCGGTGATGCAAAGTTATCTGGAAAATCTCGAGCGTCGCGCGGGCGAATTGGTGAAAGAGCGGCGCTTTAGCGCCGCGAAAAGCCGCGAGCGAGACAGGGCTTCAGCTCCCGAGGCACACCCCCGCATCTTCGTCATGCAATCCAGCGGCGGCATCACCGCGCTCTCCACCGCCGCCCGCGAGCCCGTGCGCACTGTGCTCTCCGGCCCTGCCGGAGGCGTCGTCGGCGCCCTCACCACCGCCCGCGCCAGCGGATTCGAACGCATCATCGCCTTCGACATGGGAGGCACTTCCACCGACGTCTCCTTAGTCGAAAGCGAAATCAAAACCGCGACCGACGCGCAGATCGCCAGCCTGCCCGTCGCCGTCCCCATGCTCGACATTCACACCGTCGGCGCCGGCGGAGGCTCCCTCGCCCGCTTCGATGCCGCCGGAGTTTTTCGCGTTGGCCCCGAATCCGCCGGCGCCGATCCCGGCCCCATCTGCTACGGACGCGGTCTGCAGCCCACCGTCACCGACGCCAATCTTCTTCTCGGCCGCCTGCAGCCCACGCGCTTTCTCGGCGGCGATTTCACGCTCGACCTCGATCGCACCCGCCGCATCACTGCGGAATGGCTGAAGAAGCAAGGGTCCAAGCTTACCCTCGATCAATTCGCCACCGGAGTCGTCCGCGTGGTTAACGCCACCATGGAAAAAGCGATCCGCGTCGTCTCCATCGAGCGCGGCCGCGATCCCCGCCACTTCGCGTTGGTCGCCTTCGGCGGCGCCGGAGGCCTGCACGCATGCGCCCTCGCCGAGGCCCTGAGCATTCCGCAGGTCATTGTCCCTGCGCTGCCGGGTGCGCTCTCCGCTCTCGGCATTCTCGCGAGCGATGTCGTGAAAGATTATTCCCGCACAGTCCTGTGGCGTGTCTCGAAGAAGATTCTGGCAGAGCCATTGGACCAGGAATTCGCCGCGCTCGAAAAGGCCGCTGCCGCAGATTTTCGCCACGAATCCTGGCCCGACAAACCGCACTACCACCGCAGCGTCGACCTCCGCTATCGCGGCCAGGGATACGAACTCAACCTTCCCCTCACGAGAAATCTTCTCCGCGACTTCGAACGGGAACACCACCGCCGGTACGGCTACTCGCATCCCACCCGCGAAATCGAGCTGGTGACTCTCCGCCTTCGTGCCATTATGAAATCCCCGCAGCTGCGAATAAAGATGGACCATGTGGGGACGGGCACTCTTGCTCGTCCAGGCCGAGCAAAGCTCGGCGGGGCTTCCCCGCTCACGGCCCCAGTCCAATTCGAAGGCAAGAAACTAGAAACGAAAATCTATTCCCGCGGCAACCTCCGCCCCGGCCACAAATACACCGGCCCCGCCATCATCACCGAATACAGCGCCACCACCGTCATCCTGTCCGGCAAACGTTTCTACCTCGACCGCGTGGCGAATTTGTTAGTTGACCTTTGAAATACTCGTTGTGTCCCGCGCAGGAAATAGTTGACGAAGTCTTCCACATTGCTCCAAGTATCGTGCTACCATGCGCCGCATTGGGAGAAAACCGAGATTTAAAGACGAGGGAAAGAATGCAGCCGAAGGCAAGAAAACGAGTCAAACCCAAACCCGCCCCACCTTGCCGATGCGAGTGCAGAGCCTGCGATATAGGAATTCACTGCGGAAAGAAACCGGATTGCGAGCATCCGCCCTATCGAACTAAACAGAGTACGCATTAGAGACTTCGGTGCGTCTAGGTTCAGCAACCTTGCGCCTCTGTTCCTTCTCCACCCATTCCACGAACAGCATCTGAAACTCCTCTTGGGTGTAGATGCCCTTTTGAGTAAGCAGAGTGTTCATCGCATAAACGGTTGCCTTGAAGCCTTCGTCTCGCGATGCCATATTTAGTGCCTCTTCGAACGACATGTCAGAATTCCTCTCAAGACTGCACAACGATAACAGTCATCAAATCACTCCCGCCCTTCGAAGTCAACGTTGGCGAATCCGCCACGCCTCCGAGCTAATGTGGCGCACTTCGACCGCGCCTCGAACCTGATTGTGAATATCCGGTAAATTTTCGGACTTTCCTGCATCCACCTCCCGAAACTCGCCACTAGGCGCTAGGTACTCGCTACTGCCTTCGTTACAATAATCCCGTGAAACCAAGCCTCTTCGTCGTCGAAGACGATCCTGACATTTCCCGCCTCGTCCGCCATCATCTGGAGAACGAAGGCTTCACGGTGCGCGTGTATCCCACCGGCGCCAACGTGCTCGCCGACGCGGAACGCCAGCGCCCCGCGCTCTTCGTGCTCGACATCATGGTCCCCGGCAAGGATGGTCTGGAGATCTGCCGCACGATTCGCCAGACGCCCGGCCTCGCCTCAGTGCCAGTAATTTTTCTAACTGCAAAGAGCAGCGAAGCCGACCGCGTGCTCGGCCTCGAACTCGGTGCCGACGACTACATCGCCAAGCCCTTCAGCCCGCGCGAACTCGTTGCCCGCGTCAAGGCCGTGCTGCGCCGCTTCGAGCGCCCACTGCCGCCGAGCCCGATGAAAGTCGGCGAAATCGAAATCGATCCCTCGGCCATGACCCTCACCGTGAGCGGAAACCTGGTGCCCACTACTGCCACCGAATTCCGCCTGCTCGATTATTTCGCGCGCCACAAAGGACGCGTGTTCAGCCGCGACCATCTCCTCGACTCCGTCTGGCGCGATACAGCCTACGTCACTCCGCGCTCGGTCGACGTTTATGTGCGGCGCATCCGCGAAAAAATCGAGCCCGACCCTGAGAACCCGCGCTACCTGAAAACCGTGCGCGGCGCGGGCTACCGCTTCGAGGTCCCTAAATGAGGAAGCTCGCGAGTAGAGATGTTTGGAGAACGACGCGAACGTGAAGAACCGCATTTTCTTCAAACTCCTGGCCGTCTTCCTGATCGTGATCGCCGCTACCGCCACTATCCTCGACGTCATGCTCAGCGGCGCCTGGGAATCGTCGATGCGCAGCGAGATTGAGCGCAACCTTACTCAAAAGACGCGACTGTTCGCGCACCGCGTCGAAACCGACCGCAACCATACGCTTGCCGAAATCGCGGCTCAGGAAGGCCAGGCCGCCGGCGCCCGCGCCACCATCGTCGACGCTTCCGGAACAGTGCTGGCCGACTCCGAATCCAACCCCGCCGGCATGGAGAACCACGCTACCGTTCAAGAGTTTGTCACCGCCCTCGGTGGAAAGACTGGCGAGAGCGAGCGCCGCAGCGCTACGCTCGGCGTCCCGTTTCTCTATGTTGCGGTCCCAATTTCAGGCGGCGCGGTACGCCTCGCCTATCCTCTTTCCGATGTCGAAGCGGTTCAGGCGCAAGTGCGCCTCCGGCTGCTTTGGGGGTCGGCGCTTGCCTTGTTTATCGCTCTAGCGATCGCGGCCAGCGCGTCGGTCTGGACTTCTCGCCGTCTCGAACGCATCGTCGACGTCGCGGCCCGCATCGAGCAGGGTGACCTGCATGCGCGAGTCGAAGATTCTCCGCTCGATGAAATCGGCCGCGTCGCAGCCGCTATCGACAAAACTGCCGGCCAGGTCGAACGCAGCTTTGCCGCCGTGCGTTCCAGCCAGCGCCAGCTCGAAACCCTGCTCAACAGCATGCAGGACGCTGTCATCGCCATCAGTTCCGACGGCCTCGTGCAGTGGGCCAATCAGCCCATGGATCGCCTCGTTCCGCAGCACACGCGCCTGAACGCTCCGGTCGTTGAAACGATCCGCGATCCTGATTTCCTCGCCGCCGTCAAGGCTGCCACCACCTCGAAGCAGGTCAAGACCACCCGCGCCACGTCGATTATCCCCGGCCGCGCTTACGACGTGACGGCCGCGCCGTTGCCCGATGGTGGCGCCGTCGCTGTGCTCCGCGACCTCACCGAGACGGAGCGCGTCGAGAAAACCCGCCGCGATTTTATCGCCAACGTTTCCCACGAACTTCGCACGCCCTTGACTTCGATTCAGGGATATTCTGAAACGCTGCTCGACCTCAGCTCCGAAAACGCCGGACCCAACCGCGAATTTCTCGAGATCATCCGCAAGAACGCAGCCCGCATGTCGCGCCTTACCGAAGACCTGCTTACTCTGGCGCGCGTGGAATCTGGCGAAACCCGGTTCGATACCGAGCCCGTACCTCCCATCGAACTGCTGCATGACGCCGAAGAAAGTTTTCGCGAGATCGCGCGCGGCCAGGAGGTCGAGTTGCAGATCGTGGGTCTGGACGCGCCGGATACCGGCGGCAAGAACACCTCGATCGAAACCCTGCCCGTGGTGCGTGCCGATCGCGAAGCCATCCACCAGGTTTTTTCCAATCTCATCGACAACGCCATGAAGTATGGGCGCTCCGGTGGACGCATTCTGCTGGGCGCACGTCCTGGCCGCCGCGGTGTCGGGGTTGAGTTTTATGTCCAGGACTTTGGCGCCGGCATCGCCAGCGAACACCTTCCGCGGCTTTTCGAACGCTTCTATCGCGTCGACAAAGCCCGCTCCCGCGAATCCGGTGGCACCGGCCTCGGCCTCGCCATTGCCAAACACATCGTGCTCGCGCACGGTGGCTCCATCCGCGCCGAAAGCGAACTCGGCCACGGCAGCGCATTCCTGTTCACATTACCGGCCGCCTGAGGTCATGAGAGGGGGTGGCTCATACTAGCCGCGTTCTTTGCTGCTAGTGTCGGGATTTTGACTCCGTCTCGGTTTCCTCTTTGCAGTTTGTCCCGTATCGTCCGACAATAGTTCTTAAGCGCACTAGATCGCACGCGCGACGAAAAATGACGGAAAATTCACAGGTTGTTAACCATGAAGTCCACGACAGAACCTATCCTTAACCGTTGGCCATCCCATCCCATGAACGGCGGAATCGCGGTGAGGGTTCTCCAACATCACTTCGCCGCCGGCGTTCTCGCCCCGCGGACGAATCGGTGGACACAGTTATGAGCAGCGCGATCAAGAGTCCCGACCCCGAACCGGCTCATCAGTACATCGTGCGCCGCACCGTGGAAGCCTGCAACATGGCCAAGGAAGCCGCGGGAGCCGCCGCCGAAGGCATCGCCACCGGCTCCAGCACGCTGCTGAACTCGCTGCGCCATCGCGAGCGCGAACTCGATACGCTCGACACCGAAATTGACAACGGCGTTACCACCGCCATCACGGAAGTCGGTCCCGCCGCGGCACGCGAGCTGCTCGCGTGCATGAAGTTCATGATCGGACTGGAACGCATCGGCGACCTGCTACTCAGCTTCGCTAACAGCGCCCTTTCGGTCAGCGGACGAATCGACCCCGAAGATACCCGCGACCTCACCCAGATGGCGACCATCCTTGAAAAAATGCTGACCGATTGTGGCGCCGCGTTTTCTGCCCGCGAAATCGGCAAGGCCATCGACGTGCTACGCGCCGATGCCGAAATGGATCGGCTGCGAAATCTGATCTTCCTGCGTCACATCGAGAACCCGGAAAACGTCCACCGCCAGGCCAGCCTGCAAGTCATCTTCATGACCCAATCGCTTGAACGCGCCGGCGATCACGCCAAGAACCTCGCCGAAGAAGTCTGTCACTTCGTCAGCGGACACACCGTCCGCCACGTGCTTATCGCCTACGACAAGCCCGTCGAACAAATGTTCATCGACTATCTCCGCCGCCGCGACCACAAAGGCTAGGCCTTACATGCGGCAGACACGCCGCGGGTGCCCAATTCTCGCGTGCCTTTTGCGCGAGAATTGGGGCCTTTGAGGTCGCTACCGCTTATGTCAGTGGCTATGCCTTCGGCGCGCCCGGTTCGTCCTTTTCCGCCGTTTGCGCCATTGCGCCCTTAAATCCGCGAATGCCCTCACCCAGGCCTTTTCCAAGCTCCGGCAACTTCTTCGGCCCAAATACGAGCAGCGCTATTCCAAAAATAACGATGAGATGCATGGGTTGCAGTAATCCTTCAATCATAAAAAGCTCCATTCTGCGATCTGATTTTTTTGGAATGCCTGAGTTGTCCCAGGTCTCGCGTTTTTACCAGACGTTTTCGCGAGACGTTTTCGCGAAACGTTTTGGCGAGACCCGGGTTTTCCGCCCTTAGCATCCTCGGAACGAAATGAAGTCTCCGAGTGGGTTCGGCAAGGTCGGGTTGAAGGGTTCGAAGGGATATGTCTTCGAAGTATTGAATCCCGCAGCAGCAGCGGCGGTAGCGTCCACGAAAGGCAACAGGGCCGCGACCGCCTGATCGATCTTGGTCCAGCACAGCGTCCTCTCGTAGCCGTTGTTGTTCGGTGGAGCGATGCTCTCGGGAACGCCCTGAGCTCCCGTGATCATCGTGATCGGGCCGCCATCGGTCGGCGAGACATCCCCACCCACGACTCGCGCCAGCGTGCGATGATCGCTTTCAATGCCCATGATGCGCGCCGCAGTCATCCGCAGCTGAACCGTGGTGAAGTCGCGCACGCCCACCAGGTAGGCGGCGATGAACGCATCCTCCAGCGTGACCAGAGTGTTCAGCGTCACTTGCGCGTCGGCGAACATGTTGATCGGATAGTAGAAAGATGTGTAGGGCGTGAACTCATCGGTGACCTGCTGCTCCAGCAGATAGTGCGACATCTCCTCCTGTCGCGCTCCCACCAGGTAGCCCTGATCGTCGTTCGGAATGCGCTGGAAAAACGGCGAGCTGTCGATGATGTTGGAATAGGTTGTGACCGCCAGCGCTTCGGCAATCTGAGCCGCGACGAGGATGTTGCGGTCGGTCTGTTTCAGGCCTTTGGACGTAGGTTTTTCGGTGTCGCTCGAAGCCTTCACCGGATTCGTGAGGGCAGACGCGAGCGTCGTTAGCCCACCGGCCGCTACCAGGGTGGTTGCTCCTATCACGGCGGAGCGTTTGAAAAACGATCGCCGGGACAACTGAGACGCGTTGTCTTCAGCGGCCGCGGCAATCAGGTTTAGGGATTCCGTTTCGTTCGGTGTGCTCATCATCCATCTCCTGGGCAGAATTCAGGTGTTGGCACGTCATGAGCTGGTAACCGGCAGGGCGCTCAGCACATCCCATCGTCCAACTTCCCTGTGTCAGGAGTACGGCGGGTGGGGCAGGCTGGATTGGGCTTGCTTACACTTTTCTTTTCCGGACTCGAGCGCGCTCCGTTGAGGCAACAGAACGTGCCGAAGACGCGATCGCGGCGTTACTTCGGTTTCTCCGATCGACGTGCGGCGACTCTCCGAGGTGTACGATGCAGTATGAAACAAATCAGCGCTTCTTTGCGGCCTCTCAGCGTGTTGCTACTCGCCGTGTTTCTTTTCCAAGGCTGCAAATCCTTGAACCCTCTGTGCGGAAGCGCTCGTCCTTCCCCATCCATTGCCTCGCTTTCCGTCCAGAGCATCACGTTCGCCCAAGTGCAGCAAGGATTCTTGCTCACCGTGAATGGCAGTCATCTGGTTGCGTCCTCTGTCGTGGTCATCAACGGCACGAAGCTCCCCACGCAGGTCCTCAGCGACCAGCAGGTGCAGGTCACCATCACAACCGCCGTGATTTCTGCTCCGGGAGCCGCCAACGTAGAGGTCACCACTCCCGGCGGAAACTCCTCTGACCTGGGCTGTACCAGCGGTGGAACCAGCCAAAGCCTCGTCCTGACCGTCACCTAAGCCCGAAACGGGGAACCGGAACGGCCGAAACTACGCTCCGTCTCTCGGCGCCGATTTCTGGCGCACCTTTTGCGCGAGCAGTGAGATTTTGCTTTTTCTCTCAGCGGCAGAGGCGAGGGCTTCTTTAAGCGATTTTCTCGGTCGGGACTTTAGCAGCCGGTGCAACTCCGCTCGGACGTTGAATCGCTGCGCTGCGCTCCCCTTTGCGGATGAGCACGATCGCTCCCAGAATCGCAACCGATGCGAGGACGACTCGCAGCGTCAGGGGCTCGGAGGCGAGCAGCCATCCTAAGAACACGGCCACGACTGGATTTGCGTAAGTGTGCGTCGCCACCAACGCAGGCGGGCACCGCTGCAGCAGCCAGGTATAGGCAGTGAACGCAACCACGGATCCGAACACGATCAGATAAGCCAATCCTAAAAGTGATCTGCTCGAAATGCTGGCCCAGTGCGTCGCCCGAAACTCGCCCGTCAGTCCAGCGGCCGCGAGCAGCATGACCGCACCACAAAGAGTCGGGATCGCCGTGCGTCCCAACGCATCTTCGGGCAGCTTCAGCCGCGGAGAGATCACCACTCCCGCCGACCACGACAGAGAACCCACGAGCACGGCTAACACTCCGAGCAAGCTCGAGCCTTTCACCGTCAGCTCGACTCCGGTAAGCATGGCTACGCCCAGGACGCCCAATCCCAGACCCAGCGCGCTGAGCCGGCTGATCTTCTGCTGGCCCATCGACCAGGCCAGCACGAGAATGAACATTGGTTCAGTTGCGATGAGGAGCGCCGCCAGTCCCGACCCAACATATTGTTCGGCCCAGTGCAGCGAGCCGTGGCCGATCAGAAAGAAGAGTGCTCCCAGCACGAATCCGGAAGCCCAATGCGCGCGCGTCGGCCGAAAGCCGCGCGCCCAGGCCCATGCGAGCAGAATCGTTCCCGCAATCGAATGCCGCACACCGGCAGTGACCAGCGGTGGAATGGTTTCGACTGCGTAGCGAATCGCAAGATACGTCGAGCCCCAGACGAGATAGATCGCGGCGAAGGCCAGCGCCAGCTTGATGGCATATGCGCGGTTGGGGCCGTTCGCGGATTGGTATGGGTTAGACACAAGCACCGGCCTACCTCCTATGTTTACCATCTTTTCTTGGGGCAACTTTTTATTCGGCAATCTGCGGCTGCGGGTCGCGGCCATGATTTGGGACACGGGATGGTTCATCATGATCGAACCTCTCATCTGCCTGATCTAACCTATCAACTAAGTTTCACAGGTTAGACAGTATGCTAGGATATGGCGCCTAACTTGTCAAGATTAATTTAACGGTTAGAATAAATGCGAGAAGGTGCTTTGAGTAAAGCGAGCGAAGTCGGAAAAATTGAGCGGCGCTATCCGCCACGCTTCGATCTGATTGCGGGCAACGTCTGCCTCGACTTCGTCAACACGCTTGACGATCGTCAACTCAGCGATCGTCAGACGACCCTTCGCCAGGGCAACGATCGCCAGGGCAACGTTGGCCAGAGCAATGACCCGGACGCAAAGCCCAAGGAACTGCTGAAGACGTATGTCGATCTCGTCCACTTCGGCGAAGACACAGGACTGCTCGATTCCCGGCAGGTCGACCGGCTTTACCAGCGCAATGACATGGATCCAAGAGGCGCGCAGGAAGTTCTCGAATGGGCCAGAGAGTTGCGCGAGGCGATCCACGATGTATTTTGGGCGATTATGAACAAGCGGCCCGTGCCGTCGGCCGCGCTCGGCAAAGTGAATGTCGATGCGCAGGGAGCGGCCTCGCACATGAGCCTGGTTCAGGTTACTCGAGGCGCGGCGAAGGGCGGCTTCGAATGGAAGTATGACGACTTTAATGCATTCGACAGCATGCTGTGGCCGATTGCGCGCGCGGCGGCTGACTTGTTGGCCTCAGACCAGCTGGCCTACGTTCGGGCGTGCTCTTCGAAGGATTGCGAATGGTTCTTTCTGGACACGAGCAAGAACCATCACCGGCGCTGGTGCGACATGACGCGCTGCGGGAACCGGGCAAAGTTCCAGCGGTTTTACGCGCGGAAGAAAAAAGGAAGCTCCTAGCTGCTGCCGCTAAAGGTTATTTTGCCGCTGAGCCGTCGCCGGCGTGCCTAGGGCCGAATTTTTCGCCGAAGAAGTCGCCTTTATTCCAGGTGGGAGCGGCGTCCTGCTGAGCCACTTCGTAGCCGACGAGGAAATTCACGCCTGCGGCTTTCGCTCCTGAAGCGTAGTCGAGTTGCTGGTCCATGCTGTCGAGCGGGGTGTGATATTTCGTGACCATCCACTCTTTCTGCATTTTTAATCCGTCAATTTTTGGATCAATGGCCTGGATGCCGTCGGTGACGTCGACAGCGGGAACGCCCTGCTGCACGAAAGAATATTGGTCGCTGCGAATAAAGAAATTTTCTTCGGGCATGGGGTCGGGACTGAGAGAGTAGCCGATTCGTTTCGCGGCCGACTCGACCTGCTGCTCGAGGCTGGAGTGCTCGGTGCCAAGCACGATCAAGTCTTTCATGGAGTAGAACAAACCGGGCGCTCCGTCGATGTTGATGTTGGCAGCGATCGCGCTGCGCGGGACGGTGGGAAAGTAGGCGAAGTAGTCGGAACCGAGCAATCCCATTTCTTCGCCAGTGACGAAGACGAACAGGATGGAGCGGCGCGGGGCCTTGGGCATGCCCGCGAAGGCGCGAGCGATTTCGAGCAGGCTGGCCGTGCCACTGGCATTGTCGAGAGCGCCGTGGCAAACGTTGTCGCCATTCACTGGCGGGCAGATTCCGAGATGATCGACGTGGGCGGTGTAGACGACATACTGGTTGCGCAGCGTGGGGTCGGAGCCCACGACCTCGCCGACTATATTCGGGCTGTCGGCGGAAGTATGAGTGCTGACGGTGTGAATGCGGGCTGTACCGGGCAGAGCGAACGACTGCGGCTGGCTGGCCTTTGCGGCTTCGAAAACCTGGCCCAGAGTTTTGCTGGCGCCGGCGAACAACTTTTCTGCTCCCGACTGACTGAGCAGCCCGCCGCCGCGAAGCTCGGGAAATCCGTTGTGCGGGCTGCCGTCCTTCTCCAGCCATTGCATGATTCCCATCTGGATCTGCGGCATCAGCCAGTCCCAGGCATAGCGCTTCTGATCTTCTGGCGTCATCAGGTCGACGAACCCCACCGCACCGTGCGCGACCGCGTTCCTTGCCTTTACTGCGAAGTCGGAATAATAGGCTCGCACCGTAGACGGAAATTTTGCCGGGGCACCGTCGAGCACGACGACGATCTTGCCTTTTGCGTCAGCGCCGGCGTAGTCGTCATAGTCGTGTTCTTTGGCGGTGACGCCGAATCCGACGAACTCCAAGGGCGCTTCGACACTGCTGTTGCTCTGGTTCAGATTGCCGTAGAGCACGTAATCCTTCAACGAGACCAGAGTTTGCTCGCCGCTTTTTGTGACCAGCACGAGCGAACTCTGGGCGTCATCCGTCACCGACTTGCGCAGCGGGACGGGTTGATACCAGGAGCCGTTCACGCCCGCCGGGTGCAGGCCCGAGGCCTCGAGTTGAGTGGCGACATAACGGGCGGCGATCTGGTAGCTGGTTGTGCCGGTGCCACGACCCTGCAAGAGCGAGTCAGACAGGAAGCGCATGTGTGCGCGAATGGCCTCGGGGCGTATCGCGTTCATGGCAGCTTGTTCGGGAGCGGGCGATGACGATTGCGCGAAGGCGCAGGCACACAAGCAGATCAGGAGCGCGGACTTTAGAAGGCGGAGTTTCACTTAAATCTCCTTATCAGTTCAAAGCGGCATGATGATACACCCATCCTGCTTGCCTTCGCTCGCTTAGAATGAAGAGCCGAAGAGGTTTGACGCAGTTCCGGAGGCTCTTTTGTGATCTCTCGTTTATTTGCAGCTTTGTTGCTAGTGGGTTCGGCGCTGGCGCAGAACGTCGTGCACTACACCACGACAACCGCCAATGTGAAATATCTTTTTGCCACGGCGGAGCCGGTATTGCGATTGAAGTCGGGGGACATTCTCGACACCAACACGCTCGATTGTTTTGGCAACGGGCTGAAGAAGCCGGGCGACACGCTGAGCATGGCGACGGGGGACAATCCGCTGGCCGGGCCGTTTTATGTGGAAGGGGCGGAGCCGGGCGATACGCTGGCAGTGAAGATTCTCGATTTGCAAGTGGACGGAGACATGGGCGTGGGCGCCTTCGCTCCGGGATTTGGCGCGATCAATGAGACCAATTACACGCCCATGTTGCATACGCCGCTGCCGGAGCGGGTGTGGTTTTATCCCATCGATCACGCGGGGAATACGGCGACATTCAAGGCGCTCGATTCGGATTTTTCGGTGAAGATTCCGATGCATCCTTTCTTTGGATGCATCGGCGTGGCTCCGGCGAACGGAGAGGCGCGCAGTTCGGTGGTGCCGGCGGAGTTTGGCGGGAACATGGATTCGCCCGAGGCCAGTGCGGGCAACACGGTTTACTTTCCGGTGAATGTAAAGGGCGGACTGTTTTACATCGGCGACGGGCATGCCGCCATGGGAGATGGCGAGATTGCGGGGACGGCGATTGAAGTGCCGCTGAAGGCGCGAGTGCAGTTGAGCGTGATCAAGGGTCGCACCATCAGCTGGCCGCAGTTTGAGAATGATGACGCGATCATGACGGTGGGGGCGTATCGTCCGGTGGACGATGCGGTGCGGATCGCGTTTACCGAGCTGGTGCACTGGATTCATAAAGATTACGGACTGTCAGAACTCGACGCGTATGAGCTACTGTCGAAGGTGGGGAAGATTCATTTGAATGAGATGGTGGATCCGAATTATGTGGTGGTGGCGTCGGTGGAGAAGAAGTATTTGCCGAAGAAGAAGTGATTGCCTGGGGCGTGAAATCGGGGGCTAAAGCCCGTCTCATTCTTGATGCCTAACGCGGCGCTGAAGTGCCGCTCTTTCACGGAGCTGCACGCGTTCGATGAAGTTAATTGGCTTCTAGTGGTCTCCAACCAAATCAAAATCCCCACTCCAACGTCGCAGAAGGCGCGACGTTCAGAGTGGGGCACCCTGTTTATTTTTCTTTCCGACTTATTTCCCGTTTCGCTTCTTCCTAGCCTTTGATGATTTTCTTTTGACCTTGATCCCAGACGGCTACGCAGTTGTTGAAATAGGAAAAGTTGGCCAAATGGCAGCCGATGGCGGCGTGGTTGCCGAAGATTTCGTTTTCGGCGACTGGCTTGCGCGTGCGCACCGCGTTGTAGAAGTTGGCCTGGTGATCGACGGTGTCGCTGTAGCCGGGAGCGTTAGCATAAGACTCGCCTTCGGCGTCAACGTTCCACTTGAGGGCGTCGGGTTCGGGATGATCCTCGTGCCACTTCTGCAGATACTGATCGCGCAGCTTTTTAGGCCAACCGTAAATCGAGTAGCTTTCGGGCTCGGGGCGCGTGTTTTCCGGCTTGTAGGTTAGGGTTGAATCTTTAATGATCATGGTGCCCTTGGTGCCGTAGAAGCCGATAAATTCTCCGCCGTTGTTGTTGAGGTTGCAGCGCAGGGTCACGCGGCAATTGGGATAGTCGTAGAGAGTTTCGATGAGGTCGGGGAACTCGCGGCCGTTCTCTTTGAAGTGAAACAGGCCTCCGGAGGATTGGGCCCGCTGCGCCGGCTCTTTGATGCCGGCGATAAACTGAATGCCGGAGAGGAGGTGAACGAAGAGATCGCCGCCGAGGCCTTCGCCGTAGTCTTTGTAACAGCGCCACCGGAAGAAGCGGATGGAATCGTACGGACGGCTCGGTGCTCCGCCGAGGAACGTCTTCCAGTCGATGGTTTGTTCGCTGGCGTCGGGCGGAATGGGATACTCCCAGGCGCCGCTGGGCGAATTGCGGTCCCAGTAGGCGTTGATGGAGAAGACCTCGCCGAGTTTGCCGGAATCGTAAATCTCTTTGGCTTTGGCGTAGAGCACGGAGCTGACGCGCTGGCTGCCGACGGCGATCACGCGGTTGTTTTTGTGCGCGGCTTCGACCATGGCGAATCCGTCTTCCACGGTGTGCGACATGGGCTTCTCACAATAAATGTCTTTGCCGGCGGCGCAGGCATCTTCGAAAATATGGCGGTGGTGGTGGTCCATGGTGGCGATCAAGACGGAGTCGACATCTTTGCGGTCGAGAATGCTGCGATAGTCGCGGGTGGCCGGGACGCTGGGATTCTTGACGGATTCCTGGGCGGCGATGTGGCGACTGTCGTACAAGTCACAGACCGCGACGCACTTGATGCCGGGAACGTTGAGTGAAGCTTCGAGGTGCTCGCATCCGCGAATACCGGTGCCGATGGAAGCGAAGCGAATGGTATCGCTGGGAGCGACGGGACGCGTTGCGGCGGAGAGTATGTGAGGCTGCAGGATATTTTTGGCGACCGTGGTGGCGGCAAGAGCGCCGCCGCCGAGATGAATGAATTGACGACGAGACAGGGGATATTTGGACATGAGGTTCTCCGTCTTTTGAATTTCGTTTTTCGGTGACTGAGTGCTTCCGCGACAATGTGCCGGGCGCGGAGGGCTTACGGGGAGGAATTATTGCACAGGAGGGGGAGGGTTAGTAAAACGATTTTCTAGCGAGGAGGACGCAACAATCGAACCGCGGCCCACTTCCCGGCAATAGAAGACGACCAGGCGGGTCATCACTATCTAGGCTGGTTGCCCAGTGGCCGCGCCGTCGCCATTCAATTCAATATGAACGTGGTCGTAGTGATCCTTGGCGTCCCGGGCAAAGACGACGCCCCGCTTGGTTTCGCTGAACCATTGCCGGTCGCCGAAGATAACTCCCTGGATCTGATAAATCTTGCAATTGTCGACGCACCAGTCGAAAAGCCAGTCGCCCCACCGCTTGCCGTCAGAATCGGTGTAGTCCAGGAATACATCCGCTGCTCGCCCTTCAAAATGCACGTCCGACTTTCCCTTGCCGGGGTAGGTATCAATGCGGCAACTGGCACTGGGGAAGTCGCTGGGCTTCTGGGGCCACTGCCAGGGAGGAGGGATGCGGACGACTTCGTCGATAAAGATGAGAATGCCAGGAGAAGGGCCGCCGGCGTTATGTTGGCTAGGGGGATCTCCCTTGTTCACGTCATCTTGACGTACTTTGCCACCGGCAGGCTTGCCACGAACGCAAACATCCTTCCATGCCATGGGCGACGCTCCTCGCTTATTAACGGGACCTTTCCATGCGAAGGCCTTTGAAGAACTTGATGGGCGCCACGGCGCCCGAGCGGCACAACTTATACACCTAAAGCTCGCTTGTAGTAAACCTAATTGGCCGCAAAAGGAGCCCAGCAGGATAAAAAGAAAGGAATGGGAAAAACAGGCGGGGGGAGAAAATTGAAAGGGCCGTGACATTGGTTATGCTCTAGCCGCCAACTCCTGCGAGGGAGCTCACAGCGTGGACGCATGTACCGTCACGACCCCTTGATGCGATCACCGTTTTCACAGTCCCAAACCCCAACTGCACCTCGCAGCGCCGTCGGTTTTTTCAGGTCTGGTCGCCTAGCAGGTCGCCCCGCCCGGCTGATCACTCAGTCTATTCGGGTCGGCTCATATTATTGTGCCGTCCCTTTCGACCGTCGACGCAAGCAACATTAACAGAGAATTAAAAAACGTCAACGCAAACTATTGGTGCAATAGCTTCGGGCAAAGCTGTGCATAACGAGAAATGCAAACGGTTGTAAGATTGGAAGTTATCCACAGCGGAATTTAATTCGACCGGTTTTTACACATAAGATTGCACAACACCAGGGCACGGTCCAAAGTAATGAAAGGGAACCAAATAATCGTCTTGACGGTGGATCGGGATGGGCGCATCGTTCAAAGGGTACGGATTTCCCCTCTCAGACTAGAGCCACGTAAGACCAAAGGCACGATGGGGCAGTTGAGAGAAATGGAAAATCCCCATTGGAACAAGCAATAGTCGAATGGTGATATCAGAACTGGTGGCTTACGTGGACGGCGGGTGCCTGGGAAACCCGGGGCCGTCGGGCATTGGGGTGGTGATCAGCGGCTGCGCCAGCGGCCCGGTACGCATCGCCAAGTGGATTGGCCATCAGGATAATAATGTCGCGGAATATGCGGCGCTAATGGAAGCGCTGCAGTATGCGGTGTCGCGCAAGGCGCAGAAACTCCACGTGTATTCGGATTCGGAAGTAGTGGTGCGGCAGATGACGGGAGAGTACACGTGCCGGAGCGCGCGGCTGTATTCGTTGCATTGGACGTGCCGGAAGCTGGCGCGGTCGCTGACATTTTCGATTTCGCATGTGCGGCGGGAAGAGAATGCCGAGGCGAACGGGCTTGCGCAGGCGGCGCTGCGGCGGCGGTAGGAACGGGAGCGCCCTGGCGGCGCTACGCATCCCGGGCTAAAGCCCCAGGTTGATTATTCCCTCTTTTCGCGGCGCCGAAGCGTCGTTCTTCCACGTTTCAGGGTAGACATGTTTCGTAGCTACACACGTTTCGTGGCATACGAGCGCAATCTTCCACGGCCATTTGAAACGGCGCTGCTCAGTCGTTCGGGCGATGCAGCGGCCGCAACATCCCGCTTTCCAGGGAAGGACCTCGCAACGATCGTCCCTGATCAAACTTTTGGGCTAGTACTTCCGCGTGCGGAAATTCTTGACACCTTTCTCGCTGCGAGCGAGACTCCAGGTATTGCATCCTTATAGTTAGGACGAGCGGCGGAGCACGGGCTGTGCCCGGATCCGGCGAACTTTCAAGGCTCGACTGTCACCGCGCCAAGCGCGGACTCATGTAGGGAGCTGGCATTGCAGGAGAACAACGCAACCCGGGTTCGACAGGCCAGCGTTTCGGCGGCGCTGGCTGCAGCGCGTGCCGAGGCCAGCGCAACTCTGGCCGCCGGCAGTCCAGCGACTGCTAGTTTTTCTTCAGGAAATCCCTCCTCGGGCAATCTGGCGTCCGCAGATCGCGTTGGGGGCGTACGTTTTCCGGCAGAGGATAGAGGGCATTCGCTGGCGGAGATGGCACAACGCGATCTGGATGCGGCGCTGCAACTGCTGGCCGACCGGGCGCAATATATTACGGGCGCGAGCGGAGCAGCGATAGCCCTGCGGCGCGGTGGGAAAAATGACATGCTGTGCCGGGCCAGTGCGGGTTCAAATGCGCCGGAGCTGGGCGCGCTGCTTTCCACCGAGTTCGGACTGTCGGGTGAAAGCGTACGCACGCGGCAGGCCCTGCGCTGCGATGATGCCGAGCGCGATGCGCGGGTGAACCGGGAAGTGTGCCGCCAGTTGGGAATCGCATCGGTGGTGGTAATGCCGGTCGTAAACGACGACGAGGTGCTGGGCGTCTTCGAACTTTTTTCTGGCAAGGCCAATGCCTTTGGCGCACGCGATGTGTCGGCGATCCAGCGGCTGAGCGAAATGGTTGAGACTGCGGTGCGGCTGGCCCAGGCAGCAGAGAGCCTGCCGGAGCGGCTGAAGATGCACGAGATTTCTGCTGCAGGCGTTGAGGAGCTTGAAGTAGAGAAGGCTGGAATCGCGGCTGGAGTTGAAGCGGCCCGAGCTGGGGAAGTTTATGTTGAACTCCCGGAGGATCAGGTTCTGGACGGACAGGTGATCGGAGACCTGGTTCTGCCAGGCGTGGTTCAGCAAAACGCCCTTGCGGAAGAGGAAGAGACGGTTCTGGAAGTTGCGGGTAAGAATGACCCCGAAAAATCTGCCGCAAAAACGCAGGCACTGACTGAGGAGAAGAGCCCGATCGCAGCGCCGAACGCGCGACATGCCGAAGTCTCGATCCTCTCGCCCGAGACGCAAGAAGACTCAACGGCCGTTGTCGAGAATGCGGCGGCATCGGAAGCGGCTCCTGCGCAGGCGGAAACGACGCCGGCTGCGGAAATCGCCGAGCCGAAGAAGGCGCTGTTCTGGTCGGCTGCGCTGACTCCAGCCATAGATGTGGGCGCGGTGGCGGAGCTGGATCAGAGCCATGTTCCTCCGGTATTGCGAAGTCTGCACAAGTGCGAGGCGTGCGGCTTTCCGGTGTCGGCTGGACGCGTGCTTTGTGTGGAGTGTGAAGAAAAGAAGTGGCGGGGACAGCTGAGACTGGCAACGCCTCGACGAGGCGCAACGCCGGGCGCGAGTGCAGCGGCGGCTAAGCCGGAAGTGAGTACGTTCGCGGCTGGGGCCCAGTCGGGCGCGGCGAGCGCTGCCGCGCCAGCGAAAATCGCGTCAGGTACGGTCGCGAATGTGAGCCGGGATGCAAACGCATTGACGGCGGTCAAGAATGAACGCGGCAAAGAGACTCCGCGCCAGCCGGTTGTAGTGGCTTCTTTCTCGAGCACCGTTTCCGGCGGGCTCGGATCCGCGGCGGCCGCCCCCGAAAATCAATCTCCGGTTCCGGCTCCAGACTTTGTTTTGAGCGCAGGTCTGGAACCCTCGCAGTCGTGGCTCGCGGCGAACAAGTATATTGTTGGCGTGATTCTGCTGGTGGCGGCGGCTGCTGCAGCCGCTTTCTTCCTACTTCGTTAATTGGCCCTCTTCGTTAATTCTGTTGTTCCACTCGGGGTTTCCCGTCTCGCAATTTAAACGGTCGTATGGCCGGCGATCACCGCATCCAACTTTTCGAGGAGGGCGTGGTTGCCGGTTCGCGGGTAGGCGGCCAACGCATCGCGATAGTGCGGCAGGTTGTAGAGAAAGGCCTCGACCCGCTCTTTGTTCAGCTGCTCCCAGTAGGCGCCGTAACCGGATTTTTCCAGCCAATATGCATTGAAAATCTGCTCGAACTGGTGGCTCACGGGCACGGCCAGATAGGGCTTGCCCAGATGCAGGGCTTCGGTGACCAGCGAGAATCCGGAGTTGGCGACGATGGCGCTGGCGCTGGTGAGGTCGGCGAAAAAGCCGTCGAGCGACGGCTTTTTATAAAGGATGTTGCCGGTTTCGTTCCACCCTTCGCGGCCGAAGCCGTAGGCAATGAAGCGGCAGCGAACCGTGCCGAGCAGCTTTGCCAGTTCTGGCGCGGGCGAAGTCACGTAGACCAGCACGTGCTCCCCCTGCGTGGGCTTGGCGTCGAGAATTTCCTGGCGCAGCAGAGGAGGAAACAGGAACGTGTTGCGCTTGCGGATGGGCGCGGTGAAAAAAGAAATGACCAGGTAGGCGTTGGCTCGCGGAGTCATGAGGCGGGTCACGAGTTTGGCGGCAGAGGCATCGCGCCGGTACTGCTTCGGGTAAGAAACGGCTGCGTTGGTGAGGCAATGCTGGTTGTCGATCGAGATAACGGGGATGCGCGACTTGTGTCCGATGTGACAGGTGAGCGGCTCGAAGTCCGTGATGACGACATCGATCTTCGATTCGTCGACGAGGTGCTTCAGGCGCGAAAGACTGCGGGCGGCTTGCGGGACGGTGAGCAGATTCCTGGCGATGGTGCGCCTGTAGCGGACGCGGTTGTTGAGATAGGCGAAGCGGAAACCGTAAATTTCGGTGACATCGAAATCCCTTTGCAAATTCTGCAGGCCGCGGTCGAAAGAGGCGACGTGGACCGAGTGTCCGTGGGCGACGAGATGCGAGAGCACCTCCCGGGCGCGAGTGGAGTGACCTGCGCCTTCGCCGTTGACTCCGTAGAGAATATTGGCCATGAATGTTTCCCGGAAGAATCGAACGGCGAGTATACCTCGCGAGGGTCACAAGGGCGCGCAAGTTTTCCGCCACACCGGCCTCTGCTTCGTTTACAGTATGCGTTTGAATTGCGGAGCGGCAATCCCCGCTGCCTGCGGACGGCCCGAATCGACGGGATCTGTGAGCTGCGGTTAGGGAGGGGACGGTGAAGAATCTTCGGTCTCGCAATTTTCTGGAAAGCGCGATTACGCGGCGCAAATTCATGGGGCAGACGGCGGCAGCGGCGGTTGGATTCTCGATTGTACCGCGGCGGGTACTGGGCGGGGTGGGCTATGTGGCGCCGAGCGACAAGGTCAATATCGCGTTCATTGGCGTAGGAGCTCAGGGGCTGCGCGTGATGTTGCGCTTTCTGCGCGAACCTGACGTGCAGGGCGTGGCGGTGTGCGACGTCAACAAATCCGGCGCGAATTATCCGCAGTGGTCTACGCATGAGTTTTGCAAATCGGTGCAGAAGTTGCTCGGCGTCGATAGCGGATGGGATTGGCTGAGCCCCGACCAGCCGATTAAGTTGTCGCATACGCTCGCCGTGACCAGCGGCGTGGCTGGACGCGAACCTTGCCAGAAAATTGTGGATGGCTATTACGGGACACAGAATCGCTCGGGCCAATATCACGGGTGTGCAGCTTACAACGACTTCCGCGAGTTGCTGGAGAAGCAGAAGGATTTTGACGCCGTAGTGGTGTGTACCACCGACAACCTGCATGCGGCGGTGTCGGCCGCGGCGATGAAGAAACGCAAACACGTTTTTTGCCAGAAGCCGCTGACGCACACGATTTATGAAGCGCGACGCATTGCCGAGATCGCGCGAGAGACGGGAGTGGCTACGCAAATTGCGGTTGCCAATCAGGCGTCGGAATCAACCCGGCAGCTTTGCGAATGGATTTGGGATGGCGCCATCGGCCCGGTACGCGAGGTGAAAAACTGGTCGAGCCGTCCGTTCTGGCCGCAGGGGATTGAACGGCCGAAGGAAACTGAACCGGTGCCAGAAGGGCTGGATTGGGATCTCTGGCTCGGTCCTGCGCCGCAGCGGCCTTTCAACCACTCGTATCTGCCATTTGTGTGGCGGGGATGGGCCGACTTCGGTTGTGGAGCGCTGGGCGATATGGGCTCGTACAGTTTCGACACAATTTTTCGCGTGTTGAAGCTGGACGCGCCCGTCAGTGTGGAAGCAAGTTCCAGCGATCGTTACGACGAGACTTATCCGCTGGCCTCGATCATCCGGTATAACTTCGCGGCGCGTGGCGACATGCCGCCGGTGAGATTTACGTGGTATGACGGTGGGCTGAAGCCGGAGCGTCCCGCGGAACTGGAAGAGAATCGTCCGCTGAAGGGGGAGGGCGAAGAAGATGAGGGGATGCTCTTCATTGGAGATCGCGGGAAAATTCTTTGCAGTTTCAACGGCGGCAATCCCAAACTGATTCCGCAATCTAAAATGGACAGCTACAGACAGCCGCCAAAAACGTTGCCGCGGTCGCCGGGAAACGAGCGGGAATGGCTGGACGCCTGCAAGGGCGGGAAGGTAAAGCCCGGCGGGAATTTTGAATTCGAGGGCATGGTGACGGAGACTTTGCTGCTGGGAAATGTTGCGTCGCGGCTGGGGCAGCCGATCAAATGGGATCGTGCGAATGTGACGGTGAATTCGGAGGTCGCGCAGAAGTGGGTGAGGCCGGAACGGCGGAGCGGGTGGGAATTGTAGTGCGCCTTCTGGAGGCGTTGCAAGCTACGTTTCTACAATGAGATGCTCGTCAGGAGGAAACTATGTCCGAAACTTCGAGAAGAGAATTTCTGAAGAGTGCGGCGACTTATGCTGCGGCCGCCGGTTTTCTTTCTGCGGGTGCGACTGAACTGCGCGGGGATCCGCTCGGGATGCCGATTGGATGTCAGACCTGGCCGGTTCGAAAAATGATTGCCGAGGATTTTCCAGGGACGATCAAACAATTGGCTGCGTCCGGATTCAAGACGATTGAGTTGTGCTCGCCAGGGGGCTATGCGGAATTTGGTTTCGGCGGGCTCACTCAATACAAGGGCGCAGAGTTGCGGAAAATTCTGGGCGATGCTGGTGTCAGTTGTGTGAGTTCGCATTTTGGCATCGACGAACTCAGAAAAGATCAGGCGCGCGCCATCGCCTGGGCGAAAGATGTGGGGCTCACGCAGATGCTGGTGCCGAGCCTCGACGGGCCGAAGAGTCCGACGATGGACGACGTGAAGAAGGCGGCCGACGAATACAACAAGATGGGTGAAGAGGCGGCCAAGGCCGGTATCCAGCAGGGACTTCACAATGAGGAATTTGAGCTCTCCATGGTTGACGGCAAGCGGACGTACGACGTGTTATTCGGATTGCTCGACCCAAAGCTGGTGAAGTTTCAGTTCCAGGTTTCGACCATCAGCCGCGGCTATGATGCGGCGGAGTATTTCATGAAGTATCCCGGCCGTTTCGTTTCGATGCACGTACAGGGGTGGTCGGTGGAAACCAAGAAAGTGGCGCCGGTGGGACAGGATTCATTGAACTGGCAGAGAATTTTCAGCGCGGCGAAAACGGGCGGCATCAAGAATTATTTTGTTGAAATGAATCTGGACCTGATGAAGGCGAGCGTCCCTTACCTGCATAGTCTTCAGGTCTAATCACGCATTTGTGCTGCGATAGCGTCAGGCGACTTTCGCCAGTGGTAGAAGAACGGGATGCCGGCTGCGATCACGATCAGGCCGAGCGTGGAGCGCACTGGCTGGACCATCCACAGGTTGATGGTTAACGCGAGTGCCGCGAATAGGAAAATGGTCGGCGTCCAAGGATAACCCCACGCGCGGTAGGGTCGAGGAAGGTCAGGCTCGGTTCGGCGCAGGCGAAGAAGGGCGATCGCGGAGAGCGCGAAAAAAATCCAGACGGCAAAAACGAAGAGCGAATAGAGTTCTTCAAAGGTTCCGGTCAAGGCGAGCACGGCGGCGACGACGCCGAGAAAAATCAGCGCGCCGCTGGGCGTGTGAAACGAAGGCTGAATCCGCTTGGCAAATTTGAAGAACACACCGTCGCGAGCCATCGCGTAAGGAATACGTGCGCCCGTCATCACTACGACGTGGAGCGCTCCTAGTGCGGAGATGGCCATCGCGACGGTGAGCCAGGATGCTCCGCGCGAGCCGGCGAACGACTGCACGACGTCGGATGCAACGTGCTGCGAGGCGACGATTTCGGCGAAGGGCAGCGTGTGAAAGTAGACGACATTCGCGAGGAGGTAGAGGCTGCCCACCGTCAGCAGGCCGAGAATAATTGCGATCGGAATATTTTTTTGGGGATGCAAAATTTCCTCGCCTAAGTCGCCGAGGTCGTTGAAGCCGTTGTAGGCCCACATGGCGGGGACCAGAGCGGTGAGGACGGCGCCAATCGTTCCCCAAGTCAACATTCCGCCGGGCGCGGCGAGCGGCGCGGATTCGACTAGGTGCCGCCCTCCGAAAAAAACTCCGGCGATCACGATTGTCAGGATTGTTCCCATCTTCAGGCAGGTCAGCAGCACCTGGATCGCGCCACCCATGCGCACGCTTAAATAATTAATCGCGGTCACGGCGATCACGACGAGCGCCGCAAGTGGTTGGGCTGCGGTGAAGGTGAAGTCGTGACTGCTAAGACGTCCGTGGTACAAGGGCGTGGTCACGATGGGGAATAGAAATCCGGCGAATCGCAATAATCCCGCGGCCAGCGTGGCCATGCCGACTGGGCGCTCGAGACACGAACTCATCCAGCCAAAAAGATATCCCCAGAGTGGACCGAGACCGCGGCTTAGGTAGACGTAAGGGCCGCCGGCCTTGGGGAAGGCGGCGCCGAGTTCGGCATAGCAGAATGCGCCGCAGAGAACGATGAAGCCGCCGACAATCCATGCGACGAAAACCAGCGTGGCTGAGCCAACGGCGCGAGCCATGTCGCTGGTGACGAGGAAGACGCCGGTGCCAATGGTGTCGCCGATAACGATTGCCGTGGCGGACCACAGGCCCAGGCCGCGAACTAAGTCTGGTCGTTGAGTTGAAGTCTCGGTATGTCCTGCCAGATGGGGCCTCGCGTTAGACGAAGGTTCAGAGAGCCTACTCTGCGTGAGGTGGGGCGTCAACCGGCGTGCGAGTAGAGGACGACCCTGCGGTTGCTTCGCGGGAGATTCCTCGCTTCGCCTGAAAAGCGGCTCCGCGCGGAATGCCGCTGGGCGATGATTCGTGTCGCGAGTGTCAGTGAGCGCCATGGCGCGGTATCATCGAGAACGTTATGGCAAATGAGAAATCCATGCTGAGCGAGTTGGGCTGGGACCGGCGCTACGGTATCGCAGGCATTGAAGACGTGATGACGCCGGCGCTGGTGATTTATCCAGAGATGATTGCTGCGAACATTGAGTCAACTCTGAAGCTGCTGGCGGGCAACGCCGATCGCTGGCGGGTGCATATCAAGACGGCGAAACTCGGCTACACGCTGCGCATGCTGGTGGAGCGCGGCGTGCGCAATTTTAAGTGCGCGACCACGCTGGAGTTGCTCGTGGCATGCCAGAGCGGAGCGAAGGATGTGCTCTACGCTTATCCTGCGGTGGGCGCGAATGCCCGGCGAGCGGGAGAAATCGCGGAAGACTTTCCTGAGTTGCGCGTTTCGGTTCTGGCCGAGAGCGACGAGCAGGTGCGGCAATGGCGCGGCAGGCGGGTGGGAATTTTTCTCGACATTAATCCGGGAATGAATCGCACCGGGATTGATCAGACCGAGCGGGAAAAAGTGGTTTCGATGGCGCGCACGGTTGCCGACGCCGGTCTGCAGTTCCGCGGGCTACACTATTATGATGGGCAATACGGCAGTGTGCCGGAAAACGAGCGAGGACGGGAGACGCATCGCGGCTACGATCGACTGCTGGAGATTGTGAGCGAGCTTAAACGCTCGGGAATAAGTGTTGCGGAAGTCATCACTGCGGGGACGCCAACGTTTCCCTGCTCGTTGAGCTATGAGGGTTTTCGCGGCGGCAACTTTGTGCATCGCGTCTCGCCGGGAACTATTGTTTATTGCGACGCCACCAGCCTGCAACAACTTCCCAGTGAATATGGATATCGTGCGGCGGCCCTAGTGGTGACGCGCGTGGTGAGCCGCCCGCACTCGGGGATGGTCACTTGCGATGCGGGCCACAAGGCGGTCTCGGCTGACGCTGGGGTTCCGACTTGCGTTGTCTTGGGACATCCGGAGCTTACGCCGCTCTCGCCCAGCGAAGAACACTTACCCATGGCGGTAGCGAACGGAGCGGCGAGCCCGGAGATCGGGGACGTACTGTATCTGGTTCCGCGGCACGTTTGCCCTACAGTGAACAACTTCGATTATGCGCTGCTGGTGCGGGACGGGAAGATCGAGGCGGGGGAGAAAGTTTCGGCGCGCGGGCGGGAGGCGCCGCTGTTGCGGACAGGGGATCGCGTGGTTTCTCTCCGCGGTTAGGAAACGGTCGCGCATTCTCCCCTGGGTCAGTGTGAACGCGACATCTGTGAGTCGAGTTATGGGAATTCAAAGTCCCTCCCTGTCCCGCCAAAAGACAGCGGGGGCAAGGACGGGGCACCTTCACTTCTTCCTCTTCGCTTGTTTACTTCTTGAGCGCAGTCTTCTTCTTTTTTGCCGGGCGAGACTTTTTCTTCTTTATCGCGGTGTAGGCGATGCAGTCGATTTCGATGAGCATACCGGGGGAATGGCCAAGATCGCTGCCTACTGTGGTGCGCACGGGATAGGGCTTCGAAAACCGGCGGGCGTAGACGGCGTTGTATCGGGCGAAGAGGCTGGTATCGCTGAGATGGACCGTAGCTTTGACGACGTCGCTCAGGGACGCGCCGTCGGCTTCGAGAATGGCGGAGATATTGTCGATGGTCAGTTCGGTCTGTTGTTCGATGCTGTCGCCGGCCAACTTGCCGGTAACAGGATCGATGGGGCCGGTGCCGGTGACGAAAATGAAATCTCCGGCTCGCCATCCTTGAGAGTATGCGCCTTGCGGGGGCGCGCCACGCTTGGATTGAATCTCGTACTTGGCCATTTTGTTTTCCGCGATTCGTAATCAGAAACGTAAACCCGATATTCTCCAACGAAAACTTCAGTTTGTTTTCGCTGCCGGCTGCGCGGGGCTGCCGTCGGCTTTGACGTAGTGCGCATACCAACTCAGGTGACGCTCGAGCCGGTCTTTGATGTGCGACGGCGCCTTGAGACTATGGAACTCACCGGGATAAACGATGAGTTCGGTTTCGCGGCCCAAACTTTTCAAAGCTTGATACATTTGCTCGCCGCCGAGGATAGGCACATTCCAATCGATGTCGCCACCCATGAACAGCGTTGGCGTGGTGATATTCGCTACTCGATAGTAAGGCGAAACTTTTTCCCACACTGCGCGGTTCTCCCACGGGTGGCCGAGTTCGACATCGTAATCGAGGATGTATTGGTCGTGGCCGTAGAACGAGGCCAGAAACGCGGAACCGGCACCAGAGATCGCGGCCTTGAAGCGCGTGGTCTGGGTGATGATGAAGTCCGTCGAGATGCCGCCGTACGACCAGCCGCCCACGCCCAGTTTGTCGGGATCGGATACGCCCTGCGCGATTGCGTAGTCGACCATGGCCATGTCGTCCTGATAATCCTTGTTGCCCCAGTCGGCGAAGATGGCCTTGCAGAAATCCTGACCGTAGCCGGAGGAGCCCCGGGGATTGGGCTCGAGGACGATGTATCCGTTGGCCGCGAAGAGTTGTGAGAAGTGGTTGAAGTCGCCGTAGTATGCGCCCACTGGACCGCCATGGGGATGCAGCAGCGTGGGATATCTTTTTCCTGCGACGTAGTCGAGCGGCTTGAAGAGATAACCCGCGACCGTGGTTCCGTCTTTGCTGCGGAACTTTACGTACTCGGGAATCACGACTCGGATCTTCGCCATGAATGCGTCATTGACGTGCGTGAGGCGCGTCAGCGGCGCGCCGGACGCGGGCATGGTGAAGATTTCACCGGGGCGGTCCATGCTGGCGATCTGCGCGGCCAAGTCGCCTGACTTGGCGATGGTGTAACCGGAGACGACGACGTGGCCCGAGATGGCGCGCGTTATGTCGCCACCGGTGGCCGGAACGCGAAACAGATTTTGCGTGCCGTCATCGTCGGCGATGAAATAAATAAACTGGCCGTCGGCGGAAAAACGCGGTGACCGCGACATGCGGTCGAAGCTACGCGTGAGCACTTTGGCCTCGCCCCCCTCGGCTGGTGAGACGGCGACGTGATGCGTGGCATAGACGAGCAGCTTCGGTTCAAGTTGCGTGACGTAGGTGATCCACTTGCCGTCGGGCGACCATGACGGCGCGGCGTCAGATCCTGGGTTGGTTGTGACTTGGGTCAGGTGCGCGCCCTTGTCGGAATTATCGGCGGCGACGACCCAGATGTTGGTGTCGTAGGTGCGATCAGGATCGGGAGTGGAACGATTACTGCGGAACGCCAGCGATTTGCCGTCGGGAGACCACGCAGGCTCGCTGTCGTCGAAGTCGCCGGAGGTAATTTGCACAACTGTCTTGGCAGTGACGTCAAACACGTATAGATGAGTGCGGCGGCGATCGAGATAACCGACCGTATCGGTTTTGAAGCGATAGCGGTCGACGACGAAGGGCGGCGGAGTCTTCGGCTTTTTCGGCTTCGCATCTTTATTTTTGTCTCTATCTTTGTCGGCATCAGGGCCCGCCGGCTTGTCTTTTTCTTTCGCTTTGGCGTCTTCCAATTCCTCCGGAGTGGGATCGCGCAGGACTATGACGAGGCGCTTGCTGTCGGGGGACCAGGCGAAGTCGTCGACGTCTTGAATTGCGTCGGTGAGCTTTACGGCCTCGCCGCCCATGCGATTGAGCAGCCAGACTTGAGTTTTGCCTTCGTTCCGTTTGGAGAGGAAGGCGAGATATTTTCCGTCGGGGCTCCAGCGCGGGTGCGAGGAGGAAACGTCTTCGGCAGTCATGACGACGGCGTCGCCGCCGGCGGTGGGCGCAATCCAGATGCGGGTCTCGTTCTTGTCTTCTTTTAGCTTGGCGGTCCCGACCGTGTAGGCGACCCACTTACCGTCGTCGGTGATTTGGGGGTCGCGCACGTCGTGCATTTCAAAGACATCGTCGACCGTGATGGCGCGCGGCGTCGGCGGAGTGGAGGCGGCGGTCTGGGCAACGACCGCGGGCGCGAAGGAGTGAGAGGCACAGACGAGGACGGCGAATGGCAACGCGAGTGAGCGGAATTTCATAGTGTTTTGTTTTCCTATGCAAGTTCTTGATGAAGCTGCGGAGCGGGTTGGGCTCACGCATTTGAAATCATCTTTTTACGACTCCATCCACGACATTCGCTATCGTCCCGCTTCCGGCTCTGTGGTTTGCGGTTGCGTCTGACTCGTGGACGTTTTCTCAGAGGGAACGGATTCGTGCGCGAGGTGCTGATAGTTGAGGATGGCGTTGAACACCAGCGCGTAGGTGCCGATAGTCTCGCCGCGATAGACCGGGTTGTTTCCGAACAGCAGCACGTTGCCCTGGCCGAGATGCGCGTCCACGACCACGGCGTGTTCGGCGATCGAGCCGGCTTTATCGAGCAGGCCATCGAGCAGAAGATTCTTGCCGTCGGAGAATCGCAAGATGACATCCGGACGGCTCTGTTCGGGAATCACGAGCGGGTTGTTGCGGGTAAGTTCTTCATCGAGCGGCCTTGGCTCCCAGGGCTGCTGTTTCACGAGCGGCTCGGCCTCGGTGATCTTTCGGCCCTGGGGTTCGTCGCTGTCGTCGACGCTGCCGCGTCCGGTGGCCCGTTTCGCGTAGGGATCCAGTGGATCGGTCAAGGGGTCCATTAAAACGCGGCCGCCGGTGCGGCCGAGAATGCTGCTGACATTGAAGGCCATGCCACCGGCGCTGATGACCGGAACACCTGACCCGTAGCCGAATGCGACCGGGCTGTCGCGGTTAACGAAAACCGTGTTGAGAACCGTGCCGACGACGCGGGCGTCACCTTGCGGAGCGACGCTGACGCCGGGAGCGAGGCCGGTGTCGATAGCGAACTGCGCCGTGTCTTCACAGGTGATGAGGAGGCCACCTTGTTCGACGAATGTTTTCAGATGAGCGAGGCCGTCATAACCAAGGCCGGGGCGAATGTCGGCGGTGCTGTCGGTGGCGCCAAGGTTGGGAGTGAGGTCGGATTTCTGCCACGGCATGGGATTGTTCCACATCGGAATGCCGCTGAGAATTTCGAGTGCGGACGCGCGGCCCACGGGAGCGAATACGATGACGTCGTACTTTGCGCGCAGGTCGGACTGGGCGGCTACGGTTTGCGTGTTGATGTAATCGAAGGGGACGCCGGCGGCGTCGAAGGCGTAGCGCCACCAGCCTTCGGTTTGCGTGCCGAGCCAGGTGTGCATGAACGCGATGCGGGGAGCAGTGACCGCGTGGAGCGGCACTAACGGCGCTGCGGCGAGGCGCGATGCGTCGAGAGATAGGTCGTGCAGAATTTTGGCACTGTCATCTGGCGCGTTGCTGATGAGCAATGAGCCGGCGGCGTAATGCTTGCCGTCGGCATCGAACGGTTTCTCCGCGATTTGGATAGTTGCGCTTTTCAGTTTATATACGAGGGATAGAAGCGAAGTCTGGGCCGTGTCGGCCAGGGCTATTACTGAGCCGTTGCCGGTGACCTTGCCGGCCAGCGCTGCCGGATCGTCGAGCGGCGTCATCTTCGACTTGAGGATTGCGGGATCGACCACGCGTGCAACTTTGAGATTGAAGAGGTGCGTGAAGGACCATCCAGTGTCGTCGTAGGGATGCTTCTGCGGATC
>Ga0307476_10000324_pt1 | contig 40408 bp, 36 predicted proteins | sample atmos_gasesECM2C_2_FD_203314 | JGI IMG/M metagenome (GOLD analysis project Ga0307476, IMG submission 203314) | Hardwood forest soil microbial communities from Morgan-Monroe State Forest, Indiana, United States - atmos_gasesECM2C_05 | ecosystem: Environmental > Terrestrial > Soil > Temperate... | reverse complement strand
AGTGCGAGCGGGCACTGCGCACGCTCGATGAGGAGCGGCTCGCCGCCGAGCAGCGTGTGAGTGCGGCGCGCGAAGCCCTCGAGCAGGCGAAGCTCGCCTCCCAGGAGACACACGTCCGCCGTGCGGCGCTCGCCGAGCAGTTCGCGCAGTTCGGACGCGACCTCGGCGAGGTCGTTGCGGGGCTCGAGCCCTCAGCCGACGCCGCCGCGTGGGAGCTCACTCTCGCCGAGACGCGCGCCGACATCGAGAGGCTCGGCTCGGTGAATCTGGCCGCGATCGACGAGCTCAAGGATCACGTGCAGCGCAAGGAATACCTCGACAGCCAGTTCGCCGATCTCACCTCGGCGCTCGAGACGCTCGCCGAGGCGATGCGCCGCATCGACCGCGAGACCCGAACGCGCTTCGAGTCGACCTTCGAGCGCATCAACTTGGGACTGCGGGAGAAATTCCCGCGGCTGTTCGGCGGCGGCCACGCCTATCTCGAGCTGGTTGGCGAGGACCGGCTCACCGCCGGTGTTGCCGTCATGGCGCGGCCGCCTGGCAAGAAGAACAGCACCATCCATCTGCTGTCGGGTGGCGAGAAAGCGCTCACAGCGGTCGCGCTGGTATTCGCGATCTTCGATCTGAACCCGGCGCCGTTCTGCCTGCTCGATGAGGTGGATGCGCCGCTCGATGAGCACAACGTCGGGCGCTTCTGCGATATCGTGCGCGAGATGTCGAACCGGATACAGTTCGTGTTCATCACGCACAACAAGGCGACCATGGAGCTCGCCTCGCAACTCATCGGGGTCACGATGAACGAGCCGGGCGTCTCGCGCCTGGTGACCGTCGACGTCGACGAGGCAGTGAGGATGGCAACGGCGTGAACCTGAGCGCGGTGCTGGGGACGATGTCGGAGCTGCGCTGGACACTGCTGGTCATCGGTGTGCTGTTCGTCGCGGCGCTCGCCTGGTGGGAGCGCCGTCGTCCGCGGCAGGCGAGCGGTACGGTGGAGCGCTCGTCTTCGCCCTCGGGACCGTCCCCCGGCTCCTCGCCGCGGGTAGTGCGCGAGCCGCCACTGGTGCTGCCGGAGATCCGGGCGCGCGAGCCGCTGGTGCCACGTCCGCTTCCAGTGGTCGACGCGCCGCCCGAGGATCCGCCCACCGATGGCGCGCCCATCGGCAGCGGGCGAGCCGACCCGGCGCCTGAACAAATGCCACGCGGCGAATTCGAGCGGGCCGGCGCAGAAATGAACGGCGCCCGCGCAGCCGTCGCGGAGGAGTCCGCCCACGAGAGGCACGGGGCGGCGCCGACGCTGGCAGCGGCCGACTACGCCGCTGCGTCGGAGCCCGCGGCATCGATCCCGCGGGAAGCTTCTCCGGCGGCACCGGCACTGCCGCGCGAGAAGCTGCCCGAGCTCCCCGCCGGCGAACCGCCGCCGCTCGTCGAGTGGCCCACGGATCGCGACCGGCGTGTCCTCACGCTACGCCTCGTGGCTCCGCAACCCGAGCGCTTCGCCGGCAGATCGTTGCGGCAGGCGCTTGCTGCCGAGGGTTTCGTGCTCGGCCAGTTCGCGATCTTCCACAAGCCGGACGAGGAGCGCCGCGCGGTGCTGAGCGCGGCGAGCCTCACGCGACCCGGCACCTTCGACATGGACACCATGGATTCGCAACACTACGGCGGACTGTCGCTGTTCGCCGTGCTGCCGGGTCCGAAGTCGCCGCCGCAGACCTTCGAGGAGCTGGTGTTCACCGCCCGCAATCTCAACGAGCGCCTGCACGGAGTGTTGCAGGACGAGCAGGGGAGTCCGCTCACGCCCGCGCGAATCGCGCTCCTGCGCGAGCAGCTGCGCGGCGGAACAGCCTCGTGACAGCCGCGTCGGCGGCGGTCCGCGCCGCCGAATTGCGCGCGCAGATCGCACAGCACGACTATCGCTATTACGTACTCGACGAACCCCAGGTCTCCGACGCCGAGTACGATCGCCTCATGCAGGAGCTGCGCGCGCTGGAGGCCGCCCATCCGGCGCTGATCACCGCAGACTCTCCCACGCAGCGGGTCTCGGGCACCCCAAGTGCCGCGTTCGGCGCGGTGGTGCACCAGGTGCCGATGCTGTCACTCGACAACGCTTTCACCGATGCGGACGTCGAAGGCTTCGATCGGCGCATTCATGAGCGGCTCGGGGTCGACGGCGATCTCGCTTACGTGGCGGAGCCGAAGCTCGACGGCCTGGCCGTGACGGTGATCTACCGCGACGGACTGCTCGAGCGCGCCGCGACCCGCGGTGACGGCGTGCGGGGTGAGGACGTCACCAGCAACGTGCGCACTATCCGCGCCGTGCCGCAACGGTTGCGCACGCCTGCGCCCGCAGTGCTCGAGGCGCGCGGCGAGGTCTTCATGACCATCGCCGGTTTTCAGCGCATGAATGCCCAGGCGCGCGAGCGCGGCGAGAAGGTGTTCGTGAACCCGCGCAACGCAGCCGCCGGGAGCCTGCGACAGCTCGATGCGCGCATCACGGCGAGCCGACCGCTCAACATGTTCTTTTACGCCCTGGGGATGCTCGAGGGCGCAGACCCGCCACCTCGACAGAGCGAGCTGCTCGACATGCTGCGCGGGCTCGGGCTGCCGGTGTCTCCTCAGGCGCAGGCGGTACGCGGCGTCGCCGGCTGCCTCGGCTATTACCGCCGCATCGCCGAGCAGCGCCGCACACTCCCCTACGAGATCGACGGCGTCGTCTACAAGCTCGATTCCCGCGGCGATCAGGAGCGCATGGGCTTCGTCTCGCGCGCACCACGCTGGGCGATCGCACACAAGTTTCCCGCTGACGAGGCGGTCACCGTCGTCAGAGACATCCATTTTCAGGTCGGGCGCACCGGGGCACTGACGCCGGTCGCCCGGCTCGAGCCGGTGTTCGTGAGCGGAGTGACGGTCAGCAATGCCACGCTGCACAACATCGACGAGGTGCGCCGCAAGGACGTGCGCATCGGCGACACGGTGGTGGTGCGGCGCGCGGGTGACGTGATACCGGAAGTGGTGCGCGTGGTGCCCGACAGACGTCCCGCAGATGCGATCGAGGTGGCGTTACCCGAGCGGTGTCCGGTATGCCAGTCGCAGGTGCTGCGTCTCGAGGGCGAGGCAGTCGCGCGCTGCACCGGCGGCTTCACCTGCCGCGCGCAGCTCCAGGAGGCGTTGCGCCACTTCGCCAGCCGCCGCGCGCTCGATATCGAGGGCCTCGGCGACAAGCTCGTCGAGCAACTCGTCGAACGGGATGAAGTGCGCACCCCGGCCGATCTCTACTCGCTCAGCGTGGCGCAACTCGCCGAGCTCGAGCGCATGGGCGAGAAGTCCGCGGCGAATCTGCTGACGGCCATCGAGAAGAGCAAGAAGACGACATTGCCGCGACTCCTGTACGGGCTTGGCATTCGCGAGGTGGGCGAAGCGACCGCACTGGCCCTGGCGCGGCATTTCGGCTCGCTCGAGCGGCTGATGAGCGCGGACGAGCCGGCGATCCGTCAGGTTCCGGACGTCGGCCCCGTGGTCGCGGCGCACGTCGCCGCGTTCTTCGCCTCAGCAGAGCACCGTAGTGTTATCAAAGAGTTGCGCGATAAAGGTGTGAAGTGGCCTGACATGAGTGCGGACGCCGCCTCGGACAGGCCTACATCGCTCGCCGGGCAGACCTTCGTGTTGACGGGCACGCTCGAACGCATGACGCGCGAGGCGGCACAGGAGGCTCTCACCGCACGCGGTGCCAAGGTGAGCGGCAGCGTCTCGAAGAAGACGAGCTACGTCGTCGCCGGCAACGAGCCCGGCTCGAAGCTCGCTCGCGCGCGCGAGCTCGGAGTGCGGGTACTCGAAGAAGAGGAATTCCTCACGCTATTGCGAGAGAGCGAAGCCTGAGAGGCGGCCAGCGCAGCCGCCAGCAGTGGCGCCGGCCCCGCTCGCACGGGTTCCGCGCTCCCGCGTGCGCGGGCTCGCGGTTCGACGCGCTGACGCTGCTTCGCTGCTCGGTCTTACTTCTTTTCGGGAGTTGCGCTTCCTGCAGCCGAAGCTCCCGTCGAAGCGCCGGAAGCGCCACCAGGGGCCGGAGTCTGGCTCGGCGTCTGACCGGGCGTCGGCGCCTGGCCCGGTGTCGGCGCCTGGCCCGGTGTCGGCGTCTGACCGGGTGTCGGCGTCTGACCCGACGTCGGCGTCTGACCCGGCGTCGGCGCCTGGCCTGAGCCGCCCGTCTGGTCGACGAATCGCTCGATCTTGGAGTTGTGCATCAGCTCGTCGGTGTACATGCGGAATTTCTTTGCCTGCACGACCTGCTCGAGACGCTGGCGCACCTGGTCGAACGGCGGCGGAGTCAGTTCGCGCGTATCGAGAAGCTGGATCACGTGCCAACCGAACTGGGTCTGCACGGGCTTGTGCGTGTACTCACCCGGCTTCAGGGCCATCACGGCGCCGGAGAATTCCGGCACCATGCGGTCGGGTGTGAACCAGCCGAGGTCGCCGCCGTTGGTCTTGGAGGGGTCCATCGACTCGGACTTGGCGAGCGCGTCGAACTTCTCGCCCTTGTCGAGCCGCTCGACGATCTTCTGCGCGAAGGGCTCGGTGGCGACCAGAATGTGGCGGGCGTGGTACTCGGTCTTCGGCGCGGTCGCGATCTGCGTCTCGTACTCTGCGCGCAGCTCCTGCTCGGTCGGCTTGCGATCCTTTAGGTAGCGCTCCTGCACACTCTGCTGCAGCACGTTGAGGCGCGTCAGCTCGAGGAGGTAGACCGTGTCGCCGCTCTTGTCGAGTCCGTCTTTCGCCGCCTGCTCGGCCACGACTCGTGCGCGAATCAGGTTGTCGAGCGCCATGGCGCGCTGCTGGGGATTGAGGTCGGCTGAGGCTTTACCGCCTGTGACGCCCTTGATGTAGAACTCGTAGAAATCACGCGTGATCGGCCTGCCGTCGACGGTTGCTACGGGCGGTGAGTTGTCGGTCGTCGGCCCGCCGGTCTTCGGTTGGCAGGCGGCGAGCGCCGCGAGCACGGTAAACACGATGGCAGCGGGAAGGAGGCGCGAATGATTCATGGGGATGTTCCGGTATGGGTCAGGGCGATGAGGTTTCCAGGTTACTGTCGCCGCGTTTGGTTCGCGGCACCGTCGTCGGTTGCGTGCTCCTCGGGCGCAGCGCGCTCCTCGGGCGTGCGGGCGATGATGTTGAGTGCGTGAACGGCGCTGCTCATGAGCGGCGCAACCGCGGCGTACACCAGGCGATGACGCTCGAGCGATGAGCGGCCACGGAAGGCCTCGGCCACCAGCGTGACGCGGAAATGGCCCCCGCCGCGCGCACCCGGATGGCCGACGTGGCGCGCGCTGTCGTCGACGATCTCGAGCACGCTCGGGGCGAATGCCCGCTCGAGGGCGCTGCGAATCTGCATGACTACCGATGCCGGCACGCTCATCGTGGGCCGCCGGACGCGTTGGCTTCGGCCGCCATTCCACCGCTGCGTGCGAACAGCCACAGCAGCTGGGCCATGACGAACGCGAAGGTGAGCAGCGTCAGCCCGAAGATCTTGAAATTCACCCACGCCCGCTCGCTCGCGTAGTAGGCGACTGCGAGATTGGCGCCCCCGAGCAGGGCGTAGAAGAGCGCCGACCAGCCATTGAGCTTCCTCCAGACTGCGGCGCTTACCGGTAGACGTCCCTCGAGTGCGGAGCCGAGGAACCGCTCGGCGAGCGTGCGCTCGCCGACCCAGAAGCTTGCAATGAAGGCGATGCTGAGCAGCCAGAAAAGCGCGGTCGCCTTCCATTGAATGAAGTGCCGATTGTGGAGCAGCAGCGTCGCGCCGCCAAAGATCAGCACCAGCAGCGCCGAGAGAGCATGCATGGGCGGCACGCGCCGTTCTCGCAGCCAGTCGACCGCGAGCACCACGGCTGTCGCGGCCATCAATACCGCCGTGGCGACGTACAACCCACGCAGCAGGTACGCGATGAAGAACGCCACCAGCGGCGCGAGGGCGAGAACAGACTGCATGGAAGAATGAGGTCTCGAAGAGGCGTTGCTCGGGGCGACCGGTCGCTCTACGCAGCAAAGGGCCGCGTATATTGTCATGCGTGGCGCCCGAGTTCCACGCCGCCGACGCACCAGGGCAGCGTAACCGATGACGGCCGAGTATTTCAGGTTGCATCCGCTCAATCCGCAGGTACGGCTCGTACGGCGCGCGGCGGCGTTGCTGCGCGGCGGCGGCGTGATCGCCTACCCGACCGACTCTTGTTACGCGCTCGGCTGGCACATCGGGGACCGTCACGCACAGGAGCGTGTGCGCCGTATCCGCCAGGCGGACCGTCATCACCATTACACGCTGGTTTGCTTGAATCTCGCGCAGGTCGGGCGCTTTGCGCGCCTGGAAACGTGGCAGTTCCGCATGCTGCGCGCCTGCCTTCCGGGGCCCTACACCTTCCTGCTGCGCGCCACGCGCGAGACCCCGCGGCGGCTGCAGCATGCCCGCCGGCGCACCATCGGGGTGCGCATTCCCGATCATCCGGTGCCGCGGCTGCTGCTCGCCGAGCTCGGCGAACCCATCATGAGCTCGACGCTGCTGCTCGCTCAGGAGGCGCGGCCGCTCACGGAGGGATCTGAGATCGAAGCGCGGCTCGGGCACGTGATCGATGCAATCCTCGATGGCGGCGACTGCGGCGTCGAGCCGACGACGGTCGTCGATCTCTCGGTTACGCCGCCGGTTATCGTGCGCGTGGGCAAGGGTGACATCCGACCCATCACGGGGCGTGCGCTATAATTCGCGACGTGACCGTCAGCACCATTGCAATCACGTGAGCTCACCCGCGCCGGCGCGGCGCGTGCTGTCCGGCATGCGGCCCACGGGACGGCTGCACCTCGGCAACTACCACGGCGCGCTGCGCAACTGGGTGGAGCTGCAGTACCAGTACCAGTGCTTCTTCTTCGTCGCCGACTGGCACATGCTGACCACCGGCTACGACGACACCACGCAGGTTCAGGAGCACACGCACGAGGTGCTGATCGACTGGCTTGCGGCCGGACTCAATCCGGGCGTGGCCACGCTCTTCATTCAGTCCCACGTGCCTGAGCACGCCGAGCTCCATCTGTTGCTCTCGATGATCATGCCTCTCGGTTGGCTCGAGCGCGTGCCGAGCTACAAGGATCAGCAGGAGCAGCTCAGGGAGAAGGACCTTGCCACTTACGGGTTCCTCGGCTATCCCCTGCTGCAGAGCGCCGACATATTGATCTACCGCGCCGCTTACGTGCCGGTCGGTGAGGACCAGGTGGCGCACGTCGAGCTGACCCGCGAGATTGCGCGGCGCTTCAACCATCTCTACGGACGCGAGCCCGAGTTCGAAGCCAAGTGCGAGCGCGCCATCAAGAGTCTTGGCGGACGCAACAGCAGCAGCTATCGGCAGCTGCGCCGCACCTTCCAGGAAACCGGCAACACGGAGGCGCTGCAGCGGGCCCGCGCGCTGGTCCAGGCGAACACCCGGATCACTCTCGCCGATCGCGAACGGCTCCTCGGCTACCTCGAGGGCACGGGCGTCACCATCCTGCCCGAGCCACAGGTGCTGCTGACGACGACTCCCCGGGTGCCCGGGCTCGACGGGCGCAAGATGTCGAAGTCCTATGGCAACACCATTGGGCTGCGCGAAGAGCCGGAGGTTGTGTCGCAGAAGCTGCGCGCGATGGTCACCGATCCGGCGCGCGTGCGTCGCACCGATCCGGGCAATCCCGACAAGTGTCCGGTGTGGGACCTGCACAAGATCTATTCCGACGAGAGCACGCGCCGCTGGGCGAGCGAGGGCTGCCGCACAGCCGGCATCGGTTGCCTGGAATGCAAGCAGCCGGTCATCGACAAGATCGTCGAGGAGATCTCCGGAATGCGCAAACGCGCTCAGGAATTCGAGGACAATCCGGAGCTCGTGCGCAGTATCGTCGCTGAGGGCGCCGACAAGGCCCGTGAGGCCGCTCGCGAGACGCTCGACGAGGTACGGCGCGCCATGCATTTACGTGACGCATGAAGCCACGACCGCAGCTCAAGATCGTCGTCTCCAACGCTCCGGCGCCGGCCCCGGAGAGCACGGCGCCCGAACAGGTGGAGCTGCCGTTCGCCGTTGTGAACGGCGAGCCGGTCTCGCAGCTGCCACACGACCTGTACATCCCGCCGCAGGCGCTCGAGGTTTTCCTCGAGGCATTCGAGGGGCCGCTCGACCTGCTTTTGTATCTCATCCGCCGCCAGAATCTCGACATCCTCGACATTCCGCTGGCGGAGATCACGCGCCAGTACATGGAGTACATCGAGCTGATGCAGGAACTGCAGCTCGAGCTCGCCGGCGAGTACCTGGTGATGGCCGCGACGCTCGCGGAGATCAAGTCGCGGATGCTGTTGCCGAGGCCGAAGCCGACGGAGGAGGGCGAGGAGGATCCGCGCGCGGAGCTCGTGCGCCGGCTCCAGGAGTACGAGCGCTTCAAACGCGCCGCGGAGGGCATCGACGCCCTGACGCGCATGGAGCGCGACGTGTGGAGCACCACGGCGGAGCTGCGCGAGCGGCAAGCGGTACGTGCGCTGCCGCAGGTGACGCTGCAGGAGATGCTGATCGCATTCAAGGATGTCGTGGCGCGCTCGGAGATGTTCGCTCATCACCACATCCAGCGCGAGCGGCTGTCGGTGGGCGAGCGCATGAGTGACATACTCGCCGCGCTCGAGGCCGGCGCATTCGTGACCTTCACGCAGCTCTTTCGCCCGGAGGAAGGTCGTATGGGCGTGACGATCACCTTCGTGGCGATCCTCGAATTGATGCGCGAGGGGCTCATCGACATCGTGCAGGCGGAAGCCTACGGACCGCTGCACGTGCGCGCGGCGAGCCCCGCACGGAATCTGCGCCTGGTGAGCGGCGAGCAGGCCGCCGCCAATCCCGAACCGACCGCCAAGGATCCCTCATGAACGATTCCTATGTGCGTAACGTGATCGAGGCCGCGCTGCTCGCCGCCGGAGCCCCGCTGGCGGTGCCGGAGCTGGTGCGGCTGTTCGAGGAGACGGCGCGTCCCAGTGCGCAGGCCGCACGAGCTGCGCTCGAGGCGCTCGCGGCGGAATACGCCGGCCGCGGTATCGAGCTCAAGGAGACCGCCAGCGGCTTTCGCATCCAGGTACGCCGCGAGCTCGCAAGCGAGATCTCACGGCTCTGGCCCGAGCGCGCCACCCGCTATTCGCGCGCGCTCCTCGAGACGCTCGCCCTGATCGCCTACCGCCAACCGATCACGCGCGCCGAGATCGAGGCGGTGCGAGGGGTCGCCGTCAATCCCAACATCATTCGCACACTCCTCGAGCGCAACTGGATCCGCGTGGTGGGTCACCGCGACGTGCCGGGTCACCCGGAGCTGCTCGCGACGACGCGGGAGTTCCTCGATTACTTCGGACTGAAGAGCCTCGATGAGCTGCCGCCACTTGCGGAGCTCAAGGCCATGGCGGATATCAACCTGCCGCTCGCGTTGTCCGGCGAAACCGGCTTGGCCGGTGAGGCCTCGATCCCTGCGCCGCTGATTCCGTCCGTCGACTCCGGCGAGCTCGACGACGGCAGCGAGGACGAGGCCGGCGATGACCACGGGCTTTCGGCCGAAGGCGATGGCTCGGCGGAGCTCGTCGCCGCAGGCGCAGGCCGGGACGACTGAATGAGGGCCGCGGCGCCACGCCGGCGCGGCGGCCCCGGCACGCGCACCCGCACGCGGCCGGCCGCCCGGGACGCCGCTGCGCCGAGTTCCCAGGCTCCCGAGAGGCTGCAGAAAGTCCTGTCGCGCGCCGGCATCGCCTCGCGTCGCGAGGTGGAGGCGTGGATCCGTGCCGGGCGCCTGAGCGTCAACGGCCAGCCTGCAACGCTCGGCGCTCGCGTCCGCCCGGGCGATCAGATACGACTGGACGGCCGGCCGGTGCATGCCCACGCCGGTGCCTCCGCAGGTGGCGTGTTCGTTTGTCACCGCTCACCCGGTGAGCCGCTTGGCGAAGTGGCGGACGGGGCCCCGACAACGCCGCTGCGCACCGGTCTGCTCGAGCGGCTGTCGAAGCGCTCGGGACGTCGGTTCATCGCCGTGAGCCCCATGCCGCGCGCTGATGGCGGGCTCGAGCTCGTCAGCGCCGACGGCGAGCAGACCGACAAGCTGCAGCGCACGGTGCGTACACTCACCACTGAGTTCGGCGTGCGCGTGCGCGGGGAGCTCAGTGAGCTGCAGCTGAAGGAGATCCTGCGCGGAACGCTCGACAGTGGTGCGCAGCTCACCGTCGAGCGTTGCGAGATCGCGGGCGGCGAAGCCGCGAATCGCTGGTACACGATCGCCGTGCGCGGAGCTTCCGGCAAGCAGGTGCGCCAGCTCTTCGAGCGCTCGGGAGCGCTCGTCAGCCGGATCCTGCGCACGCGTCTGGGACCGCTGACCCTCGACCGCTCGCTCAAACGCGGGCAGTTTCGCGAGCTCAACGACGAAGAGGTGCAGGCTCTCGTCAGGCCCGCGAGTTAGCTTTCGCCCTGGGGCGTCAGCTCGGCACGTCAGCTCTCCACGTCAGCCCTGGGCATTGAATGCCTGGCCGGTGACGCCGCGGCTCGCGGGACCGAGTAGCGCAACGTAGGAGGCGGTGAGCGCTGCGGGCAGCGGGACGCTCTCGATGTTCTCGGCGGGATACGCCTGGCGGCGCATGCTGGTGCGGGCCGGCCCCGGATTGAGCGTATTTACCCGCACGGCGCTGGTGCTCTCGAGCTCGGACGCAAGTATCTGCGAAAGCCCCTCGATCGCGAACTTGGACACCGCGTAGGCTCCCCAGTAGGCGCGGCCCTTGCGCCCGACGCTGCTCGCGGTGAAGACGACCGAGGCGTCCGCGGATTTCTTCAGCGCCGGCAGCAGCACCTGCGTGAGCGCGAATGCCGCCGTCACGTTGACGTGCATGACGCGACACCAGGTCGGGACGTCGTAGTGCTCGATCGGGGTCAGTGTCCCGAGGAGCCCGGCGTTGTGCAGCAACCCGTCGAGCCGGCCGTAGCGATCGAGCAGCGCGTCGGCCAGCCGGTCGTAGTCCGGCGCCAGGGCGTTCTCGAGGTCGAGCACGCCAATGCTCGCTTCGGGAAGGGCCGCAGCGGCGATCTCCGCGTGCACCGCTTCCAGCTTGCTCTCGCTTCGCCCGATGAGAACCACCGTAGCCTGCAAGTGCGCGCAAGCGAGAGCGACCGCGCGGCCGATCCCCGAGCTCGCGCCGGTGATGGCGATGACTCGTCCGGCGAGCTCCGCGGGCGTTGCGACATGAGTGCGTGGGTCGAACACATTGAGTTCCTCAGCTTGCGGGCAGCCGTGCGCGGCCCGACGCAGCGCGGCGTGCCATCCGCCAGGCGCGCCAGACATCGGGCAGGTACTGATGCTCGCGCGCCGGGCTCGCTTGCGGCAAGCGCCGCGCGGCCTGCGCCGAATCGTGTGCGGCAAGCGCGGCCCAGACGATCACTCCGCGCAGCATCGGCTGTGCTGCGGGCGCGAGCGCAGCTACGCCCGTTGCGAGCGCGGAGCGCAACTGTTGGTGACGCACGCGCAGCATGTCCGCGAGCGGAGCGGGCCAGGGTGGGCGCGCGAGCTGCGCGGGACTCACCGCACGCGGCTCGAGCTCATCGAGCGGTACGCGCAGCCGACCCACGTGGGCATCGGCCGGGAGCGCCAGCAGCAGCTCGGTCTCGCGCAGCGCTGTCCCGAGATCGAGCAGCGCGGCCGACGCCGCCGGGCCGTGGGCGAGCGGCACCAGCATCGCTGCGCTCCAGCGCTCGCAGTAGGCCGTGAGCTCGGCCCGCGTCGCGAATGTTGCGCATGCGAGATCCCACTCGGCGTCATCGATGAGTCCAGCGAGCGCTGCCAGCGTCGCAGGCGTCGGCTTCCCCAGCTCGCCGGCAAGTTCGCGCGTCAACGGATGACTCGGCCTCCCGGCGAGCAGACGCACGCATTCCTCGCGCCACCAGACAAGCCGTGTGTGTGCGATCGCATGATCGAGCCCGGCGCGCAAACTCGCGCCGATCTCTCGCTCGATGCCGAGCAGCGCGCCGAGCAGCCGTCGTTGCGCCGTCGGGCAATAGATCCAGGCGAGGGCACGGGCGCCCCGGGCCTCAGGCCTGTCGGGCATTCCCGGTGCCGGTGTTGTCAGCGGCGTCTGTTCGGTCAGCAGGGTTGGTGCTGCCGGCGGGGTCGGCGAGATCTCGCACCAGATTTCCAACCGGCTCGAGCTGCGCGAGCGCGGCATCGCCTGTCACGCCGAGCTCGCCGAAGCGCCGCGCCTGCGGCAGCACTTGCCGCTCGAGCGAGCCGACCGCCGCGTTGTAAGCATCCACCGCGGCCGCAAGTCGCCGCCCCATGCGGCCGAGATGCCCGTTGAAGGTGCTGAGGCGGCGATAGAGCTCCTGGCCGAGGTCGCGGATCTGCGCCGCGTTGTGCGCCACGGCTGACTGGCGCCAGCCGTATGCCACCGCCTTGAGAAGCGCCACCAGCGTCGAGGGCGTGGCGATGATCACCCCCTGGCCGAGGGCCGTCTCGAGGAGCTCCGGTCGCTCCGCGAGGGCCGCGGACAAGAACTGATCGCCGGGCAGGAACAGCACGGCAAATTCGGGGCTGCGCTCGAACTGCGCCCAGTACTGCTTGGAGGCGAGCTCGCGCACGCGCATCTCGACCTGCTGCGCGTGCCGGCGCAGCGCCGCCGTTCGCTCCTCGTCGCTCGCGGCATCGAGCGCGGCGAGGTATGCCTCGAGCGGCGCTTTGGCGTCGATCACCAGGTCGCGCGCCTCGGGCATGTGCACGACCAGGTCGGGGCGCAGCGCGCCGTCTTCGGCGGCGAGATGCACTTGCTCGGTGAAGTCGCAATGCTCGGTGAGCCCGGCGAGCTCGACGAGGCGCCGCAGCGTCAGCTCGCCCCATCGACCGCGCACCTCGGGACGGCGCAGCGCGTTGACGAGGTTGCGCGTCTCGCGCTGCAACTGCACCTGGCCACTCGCGAGTGCCTCTACCTGCGTTCGCAGACTCCCGTACGCCTCACGCCGTTCGCTCTCGAGCGCGCGCACTTGGCTCTCGGTCCGCTCGAGTGCCGCCCGCAAGGGCTCGACCAACTGGGCGATCGCGGTCTCGCGTTCCTTGAGCGCGCCCTGGGCGAGGGCCTGATCGCGCCCGAGCGCTTCGCGCGCCAGACGCAGAAAGAGCTCGCTGTTCGTGCGCAGCGTTTCTCCGGCGAGCGAGTCGAACGCCGCCCGCAGACGGGCCTCGGATTGCGCGAGGAGACTCAGCCGGTCGGCGTCCTGCTGTGCACCCGCTTCGAGCCGCGCCTCCGCGGCAGCGAGTGAGACCCGCAGAGCCCCGGTCCGTCGGACGGCAGACAGATGCGCGAGCAATGCCCCGACAAGCACACCGGTCAGGAGCGCCGCTGCGACGGTGACCGCGATCAGCAGTGCGCTCACCGCTCGAGGTGCGCCAGATAGTTCACGCTGACGTCGTGGCTCAGGGCGATGCGCCCGGTGAGAGGATTGAAGTGAATGCCGGCGAGCTCGCGCAACGTCAACCCGGCAGCGCGCGCCCAGCCTGCCAGCTCCGCCGGCCGGATGAGCCGTTCGTACTCATGCGTGCCCCGCGGGATGAGGTTGAGAAGGTACTCGCCGGCGACGATTGCGAGCAGGAAGGAGCGGAGATTGCGGTTGAGCGTCGAGACGATGAGCGCTCCGCCGGGCCGCACCAGCCGCGCGAGCGTGGCGACCACCGACTCGGGGTCGGGGACGTGCTCGAGCATTTCCATGCAGGTGACGAGCTCGAAGGCCTCCGCAAGGTTTCGCGCCACATCCTCTGCCGCGGCCACGCGGTAGTCGATCTCGAGGGTGCTCTCGGCGGCGTGCAGCCGGGCCACCTCGATCATCCCCGGCGCAAGATCGATCGCCGTGACCCGCCCACCCGCTCGCGCGAGCGCCTCGGCGAGGAGCCCGCCGCCGCAGCCGACGTCGAGCACGCGTGCCCCGGCGAGCGGCACGCGCTCGGCGATGAACTGCACCCGCACCGGATTCAGCAGATGCAGTGGCCTGAACTCCCCATGTGGGTCCCAGAATTGCGCCGAGGCAGCGTCGAATTTGGCGAGCTCGGCGCGATCGGCGCCGGCACTCGACGCCGCGGCCTCGGGGCTGCGGGGCTGCGTCGGAGGGTCGGCGGGCTGCGGCGTGATGGGCATCTGCTGAGGGCTGAAATGGAGCCTGGACAGCGCTGCGCGGAGTATATCCCGGTGAGGGCCGCGCCAGTCCCGCATGATAGAATTCCTCCTTTATCCAGTGCCCATGTCAGCGTTCTTGGGGACACGGACGGCGCTGTCACACACACGGCACGACGACACGACTCATGGCTGAAATTGCCCGGGAAATTGTTTCCGTAAGTCTCGAAGGCGAGATGCGGCAGTCCTACCTCGACTACGCGATGAGCGTGATCGTCGGGCGGGCGCTGCCCGACGTACGCGACGGACTGAAGCCCGTCCACAGGCGCGTACTGTTCGCCATGCGCGAGCTCGGTAACGACTGGAACAAGGCCTACAAGAAGTCCGCGCGCGTGGTGGGCGATGTGATCGGCAAGTATCACCCGCATGGCGAGACCGCGGTCTACGACACCATCGTGCGACTCGCACAGCCTTTCTCGATGCGTTACCTGCTGGTCGACGGGCAGGGAAATTTCGGCTCGGTCGATGGCGATCCGCCGGCCGCGATGCGCTACACCGAAGTACGCATGTCGCGCATTGCGCACGAGCTGCTTGCGGACATCGACAAGGAAACGGTCGATTTCAGTCCCAACTACGATGAGACCGAGCACGAGCCCTCGGTGCTGCCGACACGCATTCCCAACCTGCTGGTGAACGGTCAGACCGGCATCGCGGTGGGGATGGCGACCAACATCCCTCCGCATAACCTCGGCGAGGTGATCGACGCCTGCTTCGCGCTCCTCGATGATCCGGCCGCACCACTTGCGGCGCTGATGCAGCACGTGCCGGGCCCGGACTTTCCGACCGGGGGCATCATCAACGGCGCGCAGGAGATCGCTACCGCCTACCGGACGGGCCGCGGGCGGCTCTCGGTGCGCGCCCGCGTTTCCATCGAGGACGTCGGCAGAGGCGACCGGCAGGCGATCGTCGTCACCGAATTGCCTTTTCAGGTCAACAAGGCGCGCCTCATCGAACGGATCGCCGAGCTGGTGCGCGACAAGCAGCTCGAAGGCATCGCTGCCGACGGACTGCGCGATGAGTCCGACAAGGACGGGATGCGCATCGTCATCGAGCTCAAGCGCGGCGAAGTCACCGAGATCGTGCTGAACAATCTCTACGCGCAGACGCCGATGGAGACCGTCTTCGGGATGAACATGGTCGCCCTCCAGGACGGCCAGCCGAAGCTCATGTCGCTCAAGGACATGCTGGAAGCCTTCATCCGGCACCGGCGCGAGGTGGTCACCCGGCGAACGATCTACGACCTCGCGCGAGCGCGCGAGCGCGCGCACATTCTCGAGGGCCTTGCCGTCGCGCTCGCCAACATCGACGCGATCATCGCGCTCATCAAGGCAGCGGCATCTCCTGCCGAGGCCCGCGCCGCGTTGCTCGCGCGGCCCTGGCCGCCGGGCATCGTGACGGATCTGCTGGCGCGCGCCGGCACGGTTTCCACCCGCCCGCCCGAGCTGGCGAGCGAAGTCGGACTCGATGAGCGCGGCTATCGCCTCTCGGAGGCGCAGGCGCAGGCGATCCTCGACATGCGGCTGCACCGCCTCACGGCCCTCGAGCAGGACAAGATCATCGCCGAGTATCGCGAGCTGCTCGAGAGCATCACGGATTTGAGCGACATCCTCGCTCGCCCCGAGCGCCTCACGCAGGTGGTGCGCGCCGAGCTCGTCGAGGTGCGTGCGGCCTACGGCGATGCGCGCCGCACCGAGATCAACCGCGATCACCTCAATCTCACGACCGAGGACCTGATCGAGCCACAGGACGTCGTGGTGACGCTCTCGCACGCCGGCTATGCCAAGAGCCAGCCGCTCACCGAGTACCAGACGCAACGGCGCGGCGGGCGCGGCAAGACCGCCACGACGGTCAAGGACGAGGACTTTGTCGAGAAGCTCTTCGTCGCGCACACTCACGACACCGTGCTGTGCTTCTCCAACCGCGGCAAGGTGTACTGGCTGAAGGTCTACGAGCTGCCGCACGCGGGGCGTGGGTCGCGTGGCAAGCCGATGGTCAACCTGTTGCCACTGGAGGAGGGCGAGAAGATCAACGCCCTGCTGCCCGTGAAGCACTACGACGAGCAGCACTTCGTCTTCATGGCAACGCGCGCCGGGACAGTCAAGAAGACACCACTGGCAGCGTTTTCGCGGCCGCGCTCGAGCGGCATCATCGCCGTGGACCTCGCCGACAACGACCAGCTGGTCGGAGTAGCGCTCACCGACGCCGAGCGCGAGATCATGCTGGTGTCGAGCGGCGGCAAGGCGATCCGCTTTCACGAGAGCGAGGTTCGCGCGATGGGACGCGAAGCCGCCGGCGTGCGCGGCATACGCCTCGGGGACGCGCAGGAGCTGATCGCACTCATCGTGGTTGGCGAGGGGCATGTGCTGACCGCATCCGCCAGCGGTTACGGCAAGCTCACTCCCCTCGGCGAGTTCCCCGGTCACGGGCGCGGCGGTCAGGGCGTGATCGCGCTGCAGACCTCCGACCGCAACGGCTTCACGGTGGCCGCGCTGCAGGTGATGCCGGGTCAGGAGATCATGTTGATCAGCTCGACCGGCACGCTGGTGCGCACGACTGTGGATGAGATCTCGGTGCAGGGACGTAACACCCAGGGGGTGCGTCTCATCCGACTCGGCGAAGGCGAGCGACTGGTCGGCATCGAGCGGGTCGAGGGCCTCGAGACCGGTGAGGGAGATCCGGCCGCCGAGCCCGGGCCTTCAGCGGACGCCGCGCCACCGACGAGCGATGCCTGAAGGGTGCGGTGGTTCATGTCCCTGCTGAGGTGCCGTTGCTAGCATCGATCGTTCAGTAGAAACCGATCGATCTCTAATATGCGTGTATTCAACTTTTCGGCTGGGCCGGCCGTTCTGCCGCTGGAGGTGCTGGAGCAGGTTCGCGACGAGCTGCTCGACTGGCACGGCTCCGGCAGTTCGGTCATGGAAGTGAGCCACCGGGGCAAGCCGTTCATGGCCGCAGCCGGCGAGGCGGAAGCGCTGCTGCGCGAGCTGCTCGCGATTCCCTCCTCGTACCAGGTGCTCTTCCTCCAGGGCGGGGCGACCGCGCAGTTCGCGGCTATTCCGCTCAATCTGGCGGGCACCGATGCGACAGTCGACTACCTCAATACCGGCGCCTGGTCGAAGAAGGCGATCGCCGAGGCCAAGCGCCTGACGGCACGGGTGAACGTCACCGCCGACGAATCGGCGAGCGGTTACACCACCGTGCCCGCACCCGACGCGCTCAATCTCACCCGCGGCGCCTCTTACCTGCACTACACCGCGAACGAGACCATCGGCGGTGTCGAGTTTCCCTACATACCCGACACTGGCGGCGTGCCGCTGGTGACCGACATGTCCTCGACCATCCTGTCGCGTCCGCTCGAGGTGCAGCGATTCGGTTTGATCTACGCGGGAGCGCAGAAGAACATCGGTCCTGCCGGGCTCACGGTCGTAATCGTCCACGAGGGGCTCATCGGTCACGCGCGGCCGGGCACGCCGGGCGTATGGGACTATGCGGCGATGGCGGCCGAGGATTCCATGCTCAACACGCCGGCGACTTTCGCCTGGTACGTGGCCGGGCTGGTGTTCGCCTGGATCAAGCGCTCGGGCGGGCTGGACGCAATGGGCGCGCGCAACCGCGCCAAGGCGCAACTGCTCTACCGCGCGATCGACGAGTCGGAGTTCTACTCGAACCCCGTCGCTCCGGGGTGCCGCTCATGGATGAACGTGCCCTTCACGCTGGCCGATCCCGAGCTCGACAAGGCGTTCCTCAGCGAATCGCACCGGGAAGGGCTTGCGCACCTCGCAGGTCACCGCTCGGTCGGTGGCATGCGCGCAAGCCTCTACAACGCGATGCCGCTCGCGGGAGTCGAGGCACTGGTCGCTTTCATGAAGGAGTTCGAGCGACGCCATGGTTGAGAGCGTATGACGAGCATATGACGTACCGCATTCTGACCTTGAATCGCATCAGTCCGCGCGGTCTCGCGCGGCTGCCTGCCGAGCACTACCAGGTCGGCGACGACGTCGCCGAGCCGGATGCGATTCTGCTGCGCTCGGCGGAGCTGCACGGTGAGGCTGTGGGTGCGCGCGTGCGGGCCATCGGCCGCGCCGGCGTCGGCGTCAACAACATTCCCGTCACGGAGATGAGCCGGCGTGGGATTCCGGTGTTCAACTCACCGGGTGCCAACGCCAACGCGGTGAAGGAGCTCGTGCTCGCCGGGCTGCTGCTGGCGGCGCGCAACATCGGACCGGCGTGGCTCTTCGCCCGCGCCCTCGAGGGCGATGATGCCTCGATCGAGACGGCCGCGGAGGAGGGCAAGAAGCGCTTCGTCGGCTTCGAGCTGCCGGGGCGCACGCTCGGAGTCGTGGGACTCGGGGCGGTCGGCGTCGAGGTCGCCAATTCCGCTCTCGCCCTCGGCATGCGCGTGCTCGGCTACGACCCGCAGATTACCGTGCAACGCGCCTGGCAGCTGCGCTCCAGCGTGCAACAGGCCTTGTCTCTCGAGGATCTCTTCGCTCGCGCGGACGCGATCACCGTACACGTGCCGCTCAATGCAGCCACCTCCGGACTGGTGAGCGCACAGCGCCTCGCGCTCATGAAGCCCGGCGGCACGCTGCTCAACTTCGCGCGCGCGGCCATCGTCGACGAGGCGGCGGTGCTGGCCTCGCTCGACGCCGGACGATTGCATGCTTACGTATGCGACTTCCCACGTCGGGCGCTCAAGGAGCATCCCAGGGTGATCTCGCTGCCGCATCTCGGCGCCTCGACCGGCGAGGCCGAGGAGAACTGCGCGGTCATGGTCGCCGAGCAGCTGCGCGATTTCCTCGAGAACGGCAACATCAGAAACAGCGTCAACTATCCCGAGGCGGTGCTGGCGCGCGTTCCGAACACCACGCGGATCGCGATCGCCAACAGCAACGTGCCCAATATGGTGGGGCAGATCTCCACCTGCCTGGCGAACTCGCGTATCAACATCGCGGACCTGCTCAACAAGTCACGCGGCGAGTACGCCTATACGCTGATCGATGCCGACAGCGCGCTCAGCGAGGAGCTTCTGGCACGGATCCGTGCCATCGACGGTGTGCTGTCGGCGCGCATCGTCTGAGAGCCGCGCGCCGCAGCATCCAGCCACAGCCGCATGGCCCGCAAGCCACAACACAGGCCGCAACGGAAGCCGCAACAGCCTCGCTCCGGCCGCGCCGCGCTCGATGTCGTGCGTGCCCGCATCGATACGGTCGATGAGCAGATCCAGACTCTGATCAGCGAGCGTGCCCGCCTTGCCCAGGAGGTCGGAATCTCCAAGGCGAAGGATGGGCACACGGTGGATTTCTATCGCCCGGAACGCGAGGCGCAGGTGCTGCGCGCCGCGCGCGCGCGCAATGCCGGGCCGCTGCGCGATGCGGAGGTGCTGCGGCTCTTCCGCGAGATCATGTCGGCCTGCCTCGCCCAGCAGGAGCCGCTCAAGGTCGCATTCCTCGGGCCGGAGGGTACTTTCACCCAGACGGCCGTCCTCACGCATTTCGGGCACTCGGTGCGCGCTCTGCCACTCGGCTCGATCGACGAGGTCTTCCACGAGGTCGAGTCGGCGAGCGCCGACTTCGGCGTGGTGCCGATCGAGAACTCGACCGAGGGCACGGTCAATCACACACTCGACCGCTTCCTCAGCTCACCGCTGAAAGTCTGCGGCGAGGTCGAGCTGCGTGTCCGTCATCACCTCATGGGTGCCATGAGTGCGCTGGCGCGCATCGAGCGGGTGTGCTCGCATCCACAGTCGCTCGCGCAGTGTCGGGAGTGGCTGCAGGATCACCTGCCGGGCATCGAGCAGGTGCCGGTCTCGAGCAACGCCGAGGGTGCACGCCGCGCCCGCGATGAGCGCGGCAGCGCCGCGATCGCAGGCGAAACCGCCGCGGAGGTGTACGGCCTCAAAGTGCTCGCCGCCGAGATCGAGGATCGCTCGGACAACTCTACCCGTTTCCTGATCCTCGGTCGCAAGCTGTTCGCGCCGAGCGGCGAGGACCGCACGACCCTCCTGGTCTCGGTGGGACACACCGATGCCCCGGGCGCGCTGTACCGGCTGCTCGAGCCGCTCGCGCGCCACCGTGTGAGTCTCACGCGCATCGAGTCGCGCCCCTCACGACGACGCAAGTGGGACTACGTGTTCTTCATCGACCTCGAGGGACACGCGGACGAGCCGCACGTTGCCCGCGCGCTCGCGGCGCTCAAGAAGCGCGCCTCGCTGTTTCGCGTGCTGGGCTCCTATCCCCGGGCAGTGCAGTGAGCGATCCGGGCGCCGCGCGCTGGCGGCTCGCGCCGCGAGGCACCGTCGCCGGTACCGTCGCCGTGCCGGGCGACAAGTCGATCTCGCATCGCGCGCTGATGATCGGTGCGCTCGCTGACGGGGATACACACATCACCGGTTTCCTCGAGGGAGAGGACTGTCTCGCCACCGCACGCGCGCTCCAGGCGCTCGGCGTTCGGCTCGAGCGGCGGGCGCCCGGTGAGGTGCTGGTGCATGGCGTCGGCATGTACGGCCTCGCCGTCCCCGCCGCGCCGCTCGACATGGGCAACGCGGGTACGGCCATGCGGCTGATGATGGGTGTGCTCGCGCCGCAGCGCTTCGATTCGACCCTGATCGGCGATGAGTCTCTGATGCGCCGGCCGATGGGGCGCGTAGCGGTGCCGCTGCAGATGATGGGCGCGCGCATTCATGCGGAGGAGGGACGGCCGCCGGTACGGATCCGCGGCACCCCGAACCTGCGCGCCATTCAGTACAGTCTTCCCGTGCCGAGCGCGCAGGTGAAATCCGCGGTGCTGCTCGCGGGCCTGTACGCTTCGGGTGTCACTCGCGTCACCGAGCCCGCGCCGACACGTGATCATACCGAGCGCATGCTCGGCGCCTTCGGCGCCTCGCTGCGGCGCGAGGGCCGCAGCATCGCGCTCGACGGTGGCGGCATAGGCTTGTGCGCGACACGGGTCGCGGTGCCGGCGGACTTCTCCTCGGCCGCGTTCTTCATCGTCGCCGGATGTCTCGCCGCCGAGCGGCCGCTGCTGCTGACCAATGTCGGTGTCAATCCCACCCGTACCGGGCTCATCGAGCTGCTGAGGCGGATGGGCGCCGACATTCGCCTGCACGAGCGCCGCCCTGACGGACCGGACGCCGAGCCGGTCGCGGACATCGAGGTGCGCCGGAGCACGTTACGCGGTATCACGGTGCCCGAATCGCTCGTGCCGCTGTCGATCGACGAATTCCCGGTGTTCTTCATCGCCGCTGCCTGCGCGGGCGGGGAGACGCTGGTGCGCGGGGCGCTCGAGCTGCGCGTCAAGGAGAGTGACCGTCTCGCCGCAATGGCCGCGGGTTTCGCCGCGCTCGGCGTCGAGCATCAGCTGCTTCCCGACGGTATGTGGGTCCGCGGGGCCGACTCCATCGGCGGCGGCGCCGTGGACAGTCGCGGCGATCACCGCATCGCCATGGCCTTCGCCGTGGCGGCGCTCAAGGCGCAGGCCCCCATCGAGATCGCGGACGTCGCCAACGTCGCGACCAGTTTCCCGGGGTTCGTGCGCACGGCAGGGGCGGCGGGCTTGAAGATCGAGACGCTTTAAGTCAAGCGTTCGAGTCCAGGCGCTTGCCTCGCCGCATGTCGGCTTCCGTGCCAACATGGCACGGCATGAGCGGCGAAACCTGTCCCATCGTGACCATTGACGGGCCGAGCGGCTCAGGGAAGGGCACCATCAGCCGTGCGGTTGCCCGGCACGTCGGCTGGCACCTGCTGGACAGCGGCGCTCTGTATCGCCTGGTTGCGCTCGCGGGGCTCGCGGCCGGTGCCGCCGAAGGCGATATGCACACTCACGCCGGGCTGGCTGAGCGCATGCGGGTCGAGTTCGGCGTGGATGCCAACGGCGGCGAGCGCATCCGCCTCGACGGGCGCGACGTGACGGCAGAGATCCGCTCCGAGGAGGTCGGCCGGGGCGCCTCCCGGGTTGCCGCCTGGCCCCCCGTACGACAGGCGCTCCTAGACCGGCAGCGCGCCTTCGTGCAACCCCCGGGGCTCATCGCCGACGGCCGCGACATGGGCACGGTCGTCTTTCCCGCGGCACAGCTGAAAATCTTTCTTACGGCGAGCCCCGAGGAGCGGGCGCTGCGTCGCCATAAGCAGTTGAAAAACAAGGGGTCCGATGTTAGCCTTCCCGCCCTTTCGCGCGAGATAGCCCAGCGGGATCTTGCTGACCAGAGCCGAAAGGTCGCCCCGCTGAGAGCTGCGCCTGATGCCTGCGTGATCGACTCGACTGGCGTGCCCGTCGAGACGGTCGTCGGACGGGTGCTGGAACTGGGGGCCGCTCGTCGCCTGTGGCCAGGGTAGCCTGCCGCCACGCGCACGAAAGGTTGATTTTCAGTCGACACACGCAGGAAGCGGGTGTCCGTTGTGTTTTCCTGGACCACAGGACGAGGTTCAGTCGTGACAGCACGTCGCTGATGGCGCGTGCGAAGTGAAGGTATGACAGAAAGTTTCGCGCAGCTATTCGAGCAGAGCCTCGCCAATCAACGCATCCGCCCGGGCATGATCCTCACCGGGCTCGTGGTGGACGTCACCAGCGACGTGGTCATCGTCAACGTGGGCCTCAAGTCCGAGGCCGTGATTCCGCTGGACCAGTTCAAGAACGAGCGTGGCGAGCTCGAGGTCAAAGCGGGTGACTCGGTCGAAGTGGCACTCGACTCCGTCGAGGACGGCACCGGCGAGACACGACTCTCACGTGAGAAAGCCAAGCGCGCCCGCACCTGGACGCGCCTCGAGGAGGCTTTCAACAAATCGGAGATCGTGACCGGCGTCATCACTGGCCGCGTCAAGGGGGGCTTCACCGTCGAGATCGAGAACGTCCGCGCATTCCTGCCGGGATCGCTCGTCGACGTGCGCCCGGTGCGCGACACCTCGTATCTCGAGGGCAAGCCGCTCGAGTTCAAGGTCATCAAGCTCGACCAGAAGCGCAATAACGTCGTGGTGTCGCGCCGCGCCGTCGTCGAGCAGGAATTCTCTGCCGAGCGCTCGGCGCTCCTCGAGAACCTGCAGGAAGGCGCCGTGGTGCGCGGAGCCGTCAAGAACCTCACCGACTACGGCGCGTTCGTCGACCTCGGCGGGATCGACGGGCTGCTGCACATCACCGACATGGCATGGAAGCGCGTCAAGCACCCTTCCGAAGTCGTGAAAGTGGGCGATGAGATCGAGGTCCGCATTCTGAAGTTTGACCGCGAGCGCTCGCGTGTCAGCCTCGGCCTGAAGCAGCTTGGTGCCGATCCGTGGCAGAACATCGCGCGGCGTTACCCGCCGGGTACGCGCGTGTTCGGCAAGGTCACCAACATCGCCGACTATGGCGCCTTCGTCGAGATCGAGGACGGTGTCGAGGGACTGGTGCATGTCTCGGAGATGGACTGGACCAACAAGAACGTGAACCCGGCCAAGGTCGTGCACACCGGCCAGGAAGTCGAGGTGATGGTGCTCGATGTCGACGAGGAGCGCCGCCGCATCTCCCTCGGACTCAAGCAGTGCCAGGCGAATCCCTGGAAGGAATTCGCCGAGAACTATAATCGTGGCGACAAGGTGAGCGGTCAGATCAAGTCGATCACCGACTTCGGCATTTTCATCGGCCTTCCGGGCAACATCGACGGACTGGTGCACCTCTCCGACATCTCCTGGGATCAGCCGGGCGAGGAGGCGGTGCGCAACTACCAGAAGGCCCAGCAGCTCGAGGCAATGGTGCTCTCGATCGACCCGGAGCGTGAGCGTATCTCGCTCGGCATCAAACAGCTGGCGAAGGATCCGTTCTCCGCCTACATCGCCGACAACCCCAAGGGCACGATCGTCAGGGGCGTGGTGAAGGAGGTCGACGCGCGCGGTGCAGTGATCGACCTCGGCAACGGAATCGAGGGTCAGCTGCGCGCCTCTGAGCTCGGTCGCGACCGTGTCGAGGACGCGCGCGCGGTGTTGAAGGTCGGTGAGCAGGTCGAAGCGAAGTTCACGGGAGTCGATCGCAAGTCGCGCACCATCTCGCTGTCGATCAAGGCGAAGGAGGCGCACGAGGAGGCCGAGGCGGTGCAGAGCTATCGCTCCGAGACGCAACCCTCGGGCACCAGCCTCGGGGAGCTGCTGAAGGAGCAGATCGGGTCGGGTGAGAGCCGCTAGGCGCTTGCGCGCGATGACCAAGTCCGAACTCATCGAGATCATCACCGCCAAGCAGAAGCACCTGCCGGCGAAAGATGTCGAGCTGGCGCTGAAGCAGATTCTGGAAATCATGAGCGATGCGCTCTCGCAGGGCGAGCGCATCGAGATTCGCGGCTTTGGCAGCTTCTCGCTGCACTTTCGCCCGCCACGTCAGGGCCGCAACCCCAAGACTGGCGAAGCCGTGGCGCTCTCGGGCAAGCACGTACCGCACTTCAAGCCGGGGAAAGACCTGCGCGAGCGGGTCAACGAAGGCGCCGGTCGGCCGATCCGCGACTGAGTTGCGGCGCCGCGCGCTTGCGCGGTTATCGTTTGTGACACGGACCTGATATCGTCGGAATCCGTGTTCGAACTGCCTCCACTGCTGCTGGCCCTGGCCTTCATCCTGGTGGGCCTGGCGGCCTGGTTTCTCGGCCGCCGCAATGGCGCCGCGCGTACCGTACGGCTGCCGCGTGACTACTACGTCGGCCTCGATCACCTGATCAACGACCGCTTCGACCATGCCGCCGAGATCTTTGCTCGCATGGCGGAGGCCGAGGGCGATGCGGCGGAGATTCAATTCGCACTCGGGAGCCTCTTCCGCCGGCGCGGCGAAGTGGACCGGGCGATCGCGATTCACTCGCGGCTGCGCGAGCAGGGTGGCAGCGGGGTGCGTGAGAAGGCGGCTTTCGCTCTCGCCCTCGACTACCAGAGCGCCGGGCTGATGGATCGTGCCGAGCGGGTACTCGAGGAGCTGGCGGCCACCCGTGAGTACCGCAACAGCGCGCTCGATCACCTGGTCGCGATCTACGAGGCCCAGGGCGACTGGGCGAAGGCGCTCAAGATCTTCCACGAGTTGCCGCCGGCGGTGCAGCTCGAGCGTGGACGCATCGCCGCGCACTACCTGTGCGAGCTCGCCGAGCACGCGCTGGTACAGGGCGACAGCGAGCGCGCCGGCACGCTGCTGCGGCAGGCCCGCACGCACAGTACCGGCCTGCCGCGGGCCGACATCCTCACCGCGCGGATCGCCGAGCTCGCCGGAGACGGTGTCGGGGCGTTGCGGCTCTATCTGCACGCGCTGGAGAGTTCTCCGGGTCTCGCGCTCGAGGTCATCCCGGCCGTCCTCGCCATCGCGCGCCGCACGCACAGCCCAGACGTGCTGCACGAGCTCGGTCGGCGGCTGCGGCAGCGAGGCGAGCTCACTCCGCGGCAGCTCGCGTGGCTGCTCGCCACGGCAGTTCCGCCCGAGGAGGTGGCCCAACTGCCGGGAATCGGTGCGCAGCTCGGCTCGGAATCGCTGGCCGAGGCCGGCACGCTGAGTGCACTGCTGACGCGGATCGGCGATGTGGGCGGGCGCTACCAGTGCGATGACTGTGGACTCAACAGTGTCGGGTGGTACTGGCGCTGCCCGAAGTGCCGCTCCTGGGACAGCATGCGCCCTGCGGTGTTCAAGTGGGCCGAGCGAGCCGACCACGCGGTGCGGGCGTCCTGAGCGGAGAGTCTTTGCGATGAATAGCGGCAGATCGATGATTCGCACCGCGGTGTTCCCGGTGGCCGGGCGCGGCACGCGATTTCTTCCGGCGACCAAAGCGAGCCCGAAAGAAATGCTCCCGGTGGTCGACAAACCGCTCATTCAATATGCCGTGGAGGAGGCGCTGACTGCCGGCGCACAGCGCCTGGTGTTCATCACCGGCGCTTCCAAGCGCGCCATCGAGGATCACTTCGACTCCGACCCTGAGCTCGAGCACATGCTCGAGCAGCAGGGCAAGAGCGATCTGCTCAATCAGGTGCGCAGCGTGCTGCCGTCGTACGCCTCCTGCATCTACATTCGCCAGCCGGCCCCGCTCGGGCTCGGGCACGCCGTGCTCTGCGCGCAGCCGGCTGTGGGGTCGGAGCCGTTCTTCGTGCATCTGGCCGACGACCTGATTCGCAGCAAGACCGCCTGTCTTGCGCAGATGGCACGGGTCTACGAGGCGAAGCGGGCGAGCGTACTCGGCGTGCAGGTGATCCCGCCCGATGAGACCGACAAGTACGGCATCGTGGAGGTGGAAGCCGATCGCTCTGCCACCAGCCGCGTGCGCAGCATCGTCGAGAAGCCGAAGCCCGCTGTCGCACCTTCGAACCTTGCGGTTGTCGGCCGCTACGTGCTCTCGCCGGCGATCTTCGACCACCTCGAGCGCGTCGAGCGCGGGGCGGGCGGCGAGATCCAGCTCACTGACGGTATCGCCGCACTGATGCGCGAAGAGGCGGTGTACGCACATCGCTTCGAGGGCAAGCGCTACGACTGCGGCAACAAGCTCGGATACCTGCAGGCGACCGTGGAATACGCGTTGGCCCATCAGGCGCTCGGTGGTGAGTTTCGCCGTTACCTGCTCAGCCTGGACGTCTCCGAGGCGGCGAGCGATGCGCGCGGCTCGAAGGCCGAGATGGCGACACCGCAGAGCGCCTCGACAGCCGCGGTCACCGGTGACGGCGGCGGACGCGCACCGGGGAAGACCTCACGGTCCGCGCCGCGACGCGGCGTTCCCTCATCAGCCTCCCGCGGCGGTTCCTCATCCGGTGGACGCAGCGGCTCGCGTACAGAGTCCCGTCGCAAGGGGTCGGCCGGCACGCGTTCCGGCAAGGGCGTCTAGAATCGCAGGGTCAACCCGGCCCCAGGCACTTGCGCGCGTGTAGTCAACACGGGCAAAGTCGCGCCTTCAGCCAAGGAGGAGCCGATGGCAAATCGCCCATTTCCTGACCCCCCGAGATCTCCCAGTCCTGTTCCCCCCACTGCCGAAGCCAGAGACGTCAAACTTCCCCCCGGTGTACCGCCCAAGGTACCTGCCGGCAGTGCTGCGCCCAAAGCGCCGGCCAGCGCAGCGCCCAAGGTACCTGCCAGCGCTCCGCCTAAGGTGTCTGCCAGTCCGTCGGTCCGAACTCGCGTGACGCCGGAGGCGCGCCGCCAGTTGATATCCGAGAACGCCTATCGGCGCGCCGAGCGTCGCGGTTTCGAGCCCGGCCATGAGGACGAGGATTGGCTCGCCGCCGAGGGCGAGGTCGACGCTCTGCTCAGGGCGCAGCAGGGCGCGCCGCAGTAGCCTTCGGCGGGGTATTCGCGGGGGCGACATTCGCCGGACGCGCAGTCGGTGGGCGCAGGCCGTTTGAGTAGAGCACACGGCCGTCGGGAAGGACGAACACCGCGTCGAACCCCGGCATGCTGTTGATGATCTCGAGCGCCCGCTCCGCTCCGAGCACGAAGGCGGTCTTCGACATTCCGTCGGTCTGGGTCGCGGTCGGCGCGAGCACGGTGGCACTGCGCACCTTGCTCGCCGACTGGCCGGTGCGGGGGTCGATGATGTGGTGGTATCGAACCCCGTTCTCGTCGAAAAAGCGCTCGTAGTCTCCAGAGGTCGACATCGCGGTGTCCGAGAGCGGGATGCGCGTCACGACCTTGTTCGGGTTATCGGGGTGGCGGATCGCGACGAGCCAGGGCCGACCCATGTGATCCCCAATGATGCGGGTATCGCCGCCGGCAGTGACCACGGCGTGCGTGATGCCGCGCGCCTTCAGAACCTCCACAGCGCGATCGACGGCATAGCCCTTGCCGATGCCACCGAGGTCGATGCGCATACCGGGGTGCATGAAACGCACCGTGTGATGCGCCTCGTCGAGTTGCATGTTGCGCCAGTTGACCGCCGGGAGTGCGGCACGGATCTGCTCGTCAGTGGGGCGGATATGGCGTCGGTAGTCGTAGAGGTGTCCGACGCCTGCGTAAGTGATGTCGAACGCGCCATCGGTGATCCGGGAATAGTAGGTCGAGAGCTTGATCAGATCGAACAGCTCCTTGTCGACCTGAACCGGCTCGTCGTTGGCGTGGGCGTTGATCTGCGAAAGCTCGCTCTCAGGCTTGTAGTGGCTCATCAGATCGTCGATGCGGCGCAGCTCCGCCATCGCCGCATCGATCGCCGTGTTGCCCTTCACCGGGTCATCTGCCCAGAGCTGTACGTAGCAGCGCGTTCCCATGATGGCCTCTGTGCGTTCCATCCATCCGGGACCGAGAGGACCGGGTGCAGCAGCGTTGCGTGCGATGTCGGTGTGACCGGAATGTAACCGCGCGGCACGCAGGCCGACGAGTACGGCGGCGGCCGCCAGCACCGCGATCAGCAGGCTCAGCAACCATCCGGGTTGCATGCGCATCGAGTGCTCCGGGTAGAAAGGCGCGAGCCAAGCGTACTACGCACGCATACGTTATTCTGCCGATGCAGAAAAAGCGTCGTCCGTCTCGAAGGTTTCTCATGCTCAGCCGCCGTGATCTGCTGCTCGCGACCGCATCCGCCTGGACGGCGGGACGGGTATGGGCGATCGAGCCGGCGCCCGATCCTCTCGGAACGCTTTCCGGCAAGCGGCCGCTCGTGCAGCATGCCTTGCGGCCACCGAACTTCGAGACGCCTCTCGCGGCTCTGGTGCCGGCTTACACGCCCAACGACCTTTTCTTCGTTCGCTACCATCTCGCGGTCATTCCAGAGGTGGATCCATCGAGCTGGAGGCTGCAGGTCGGTGGCGCGAGCGCGCAGCGCGCGCTCAGCCTTTCCCTGTCGGAGCTTCGCAGCTCCTTTCCGCACGTGAGTCTTGCCGCCGTCAACCAGTGCTCGGGAAATCGGCGCGGGCTGTTCTTGCCCCGCGTCCCCGGCGTGCAGTGGGGTAACGGCGCAATGGGCAATGCGCTCTGGACGGGGGTGCGCCTGCGTGATGTGCTGCAACGGGCGGGCGTGGCATCCGATGCCCTCGAAGTCGTGTTTCGCGGTGCGGACTCGGCGGTGCTGCCGTCGACGCCGGACTTCGTGAAGAGCATTCCGATCGATCGTGCGCTCGATGAGAGCACGCTGATCGCCTTCGAGATGAACGGCAGGCCGCTTCCGCACTGGAACGGCGCGCCTGCACGGCTGATTGTGCCTGGATGGACCGGCACTTATTGGATGAAGCATCTGACGCAGGTACGCATCGAGCCGAAGGCATTCGACGGCTTTTGGATGAAGGCTGCCTACCGCCTGCCGACCGGCCTGTTCGACGGCTCGCGATTCGCGAGCCAGACGACCCCGGAGACCACTCCCATCACCGACATCCTGGTGAACTCACTCATCACTGCGCCACTGGCCGGCACGCGTGTCCGTCGCGGCACGCATGTCGAGCTGACCGGGAAGGCGTGGGATAACGGCGCCGGAATCGTCCGCGTCGAGGCTTCCACCGACGGCCGCCGCAGCTGGCGCGACGCTGCGCTTGGCAAGGATCTCGGGCGCTTCGCCTGGCGCGAGTTTCGACTGCCGCTCGCGGCTGCCACGAGCGGGACGTTGGAGATCGCCGTGCGCGCACACAGCCGCAACGGCACCCTGCAGCCGGACACACTCACCTTCAATCCCTCGGGCTACCACGACAACATCGTGCAGACCGTGACTGTCGAGGTGACGTGACTCGCTCGCTGTGGCGGTCCCCTCGCGTACGCGCGGCCGCGGTGCGCTCCCGGATCACGTTGGCGGGGGACACGCTCGCCCGGGGCATGCTGGGGTGGAGCGTGCTCGCTTGGAGCATGCTCGCGTGGGTCGCGGTCCTCGGGGGCGTGGCGATCGCGGATCCCCAGCCGCAGGCGCAGGCACAGGAGCTCACGCAACTCGCCGAGGGCAGCGGCCGCGACCTGACCGTGAGTCGCTGCATCGTCTGCCACAGTCTCGAGTACATACCGAGCAATGCACCCGCCATGAATCGCGCCGCATGGGGGAAGACGATCCAGAAGATGCGCGATCGCTTCGGTGCGCCGATCACGGACGACGAGGGTCGCCAGGTCCTCGACTATCTTGCGACGAACTACTCGGGTAAGCCGTAGCGGGTCGCCGCGGGTAAGATAGGCGCGGCCATGGCGGCGCCACCTTTCATTCTCGTTGGTCTCGATCACATCGTGCTGCGGGTGCGCGAGCTGCCGCGCGCGCTGCGTTTCTACCGCGACGTCCTGGGGTGCGCGCTCGAGCGGCAGCAGCCCGAGCTTGGCCTGACACAACTGCGCGCCGGACGGAGCCTCATCGATCTGGTCACGTTGGACGGCCCACTCGGCGCGGGCGCCCCGCCTGGCGCCGGTCCGAACGTCGAGCATTTCTGTCTGACCATCGAGCCGTTCGAAGCGGCGGCGCTCGGCGCGTGGCTTCGCACGTGCGGTGTGGCGGCCGATGAGCCGCGCTCGCGCTATGGCGCCGAAGGCGAGGGCCCCTCCATCTATATCGCCGATCCCGACGGCAATCGCATCGAGCTCAAGGGCGGGGGCGGGGGCGTTGGATGAATCTCGCAGGCAAGACGCTCTTCATCACGGGTGCGAGCCGCGGTATCGGGCTCGCCATCGCCCTGCGTGCCGCCCGCGACGGTGCGAACGTCGCCGTCGCGGCCAAGACGTCCGATCCTCATCCCAAGCTCGCCGGCACGATCCACACGGCTGCACGTGAGATCGAGGAGGCAGGAGGGCGTGCGCTGGCGCTGGTCGTCGACGTGCGCGACGAGGCAAGTGTGGCTGCGGCGGTTCGCGAGTGTGCCGAGAAGTTCGGCGGGATCGACATCTGCCTCAATAATGCCTCGGCCATCAACCTCGCTACGGCCGAGCAGCTCGAGATGCGCCGCTACGACCTCATGCAGCAGGTGAACACCCGCGGGACGTTCGTCACCTCGCGCGCCTGCCTGCCTCATCTCAAGCAATCGGCCAACCCGCACATTCTGACTCTCTCCCCGCCGCTCGACATGCGTCCCAAGTGGTTCGCCGGGCATCTGGGGTATTCGCTGTCGAAGTACGGAATGTCGCTGTGCATGCTGGGGCTGGCCGAGGAATACCGCGCGCATGGAATCGCGTGCAATGCGCTTTGGCCCCGCACCATGATCGCCACGGCCGCCATCGAATTCGCGATCGGCGGCCCGGCCATGATGCGCCGCGCCCGTAAGCCGCAGATCGTGGCAGATGCGGCGCATGCGATCCTTACGCGGCCGGCACGCGAGTGCACGGGGCAGTTTTTCATCGATGACGGTGTACTCGCGGAGGCAGGCGTGCGCGACTTTGAGCGCTACAGCGTCGAACCGGGCGCCGTACTGCTTGGCGATCTCTTCATCGATGCGCAATCAGCAGCCCCGCCGGGGGTAAGGGTCGAGTTCCTGCGCTGAAAAGCGCCGTGCGAGGCAGCCGGCGGGGAGCCGGCGGGAGAAGCCATGATGAGTGCCGCACCCATGAATCGCCGCATCGTCCTGGCGCGCCGCCCGCAGGGAGCGCCCACGGCGGACGACTTTCGCCTCGAGGAGCTGCCGCTGCCCACGGCAGGGCCCGGCGAAGTGCTGCTGCGCACCCGCTTTCTTTCGCTCGATCCGTACATGCGCGGACGGATGAACGCCGGTCCGTCCTATGCGCCTCCAGTGGCGATCGATGCCACGATGACGGGACAGACGGTGAGCGTGGTCGCGGCTTCCAACAACCCATCTTTCAGCGCCGGCGAGCTGGTTGTCGCCAACGTCGGCTGGCAGGACTTCGGTGTCTCCGACGGGCGCGACCTCGTAAAGATCGACCCCGCGATTGCGAAGGTGTCTTATGCACTCGGTGTGCTGGGCATGCCGGGGCTCACGGCGTACGTAGGTCTCCTCGACATAGGCCAGCCGCAGCCGGGCGAGACGCTCGTGGTGGGCGCGGCCACCGGTGCGGTGGGTTCGGTCGTGGGACAGATCGGCAAGATCCGCGGTTGCCACGTAGTGGGCGTCGCGGGCGGGCGGGAGAAGTGCGAATACGCGCGCGCGACTCTCGGGTTCGATGAATGCCTCGACCATCACGACACCGACTTGTCACAGCGTCTCGCGGCGGCCTGTCCGAAAGGCATCGACGTCTATTTCGAGTGTGTCGGCGGGGCGGTGCTTGCGGCGGTGGTGCCACTGCTCAATGTGGGTTCGCGGGTGCCACTGTGCGGTCTCATCTCCTGGTACAACCTGGAGAAGCTCCCGCAGGGCGTCGATCGCACGCCGCAGCTTCTGACCGTGGTGCTGCGCCAGCGTGTGAAGATCCAGGGATTCATTATTTTCGACCACTATTCGCGCATGCGGGCCTTCCAGCAGGATATGAGCGGCTGGCTGCGCGAAGGACGGGTCAAATACCGTGAGGATGTCATCGTGGGGCTCGAGAACGCGCCTCGGGGCCTGATGGGGCTTCTTCAGGGCGAGAATTTCGGCAAGCGGGTCGTGCATGTGTCGGGCGACTGAAACACCGACGCAGGCGATGGGATGAGAGAGAGCCGCGAGATGAAGCAGGCGACGACTGTGTCGTGGGTGTTCGACGTGGTCTCGCCTTTTGCGTACCTGGCACTCCCGCAGCTCAGGCGCCTTCCGGCCGGAGTGCACCTCGAGTACGTGCCGGTTCTGCTCGCGGGGCTGCTCAACCACTTCGGCCAGGTCGGGCCCGCCGAGATCCCTTCGAAACGACGCTTCACCTACCGGTTCGTGGTCTGGCGGGCGCGGCAGCTCGGCCTGTCACTGCGGATGCCGCCGGCGCACCCCTTCAACTCGCTCGCGGCGCAGCGCCTCATCATCGCCGCCGGCAACACCGAGCGTGCGGTGGCGACCGTGCTGGATGCGGTATTCCGGGATGGGCGCGACGTCAGTGACGCTGCCGTCATCGCCGAGCTGGCCCGTCAGGTGGGGGTATCCGCTCCCCAGGCGGTACTCGCCGACCCGGCTGTGAAGCAACGGCTGCGGGAAAACACCGAGTGGGCGAGCGAGCGCGGAGTTTTCGGCGTGCCTACTCTTGTCATCGGCGATGAGTTCTTTTGGGGTCACGACGCTGTGGACATGGCCCTCGAGTACCTCGAAAACCCCGATGCCTTTCACGACGGGCAAATGCAGCTCATCGATACCCTGCCCATCGGCGCCGAGCGCCGGCGCGACAAGTAAGCCATCCCTTTCCTTTTAGATACGGCCAGTTGTATGGGCCGTGTGCAAGGCCGTGCTCATGCTTCATGCGCATTGAGCATGCGCAGGGGTACGCGCAGGGGGTATGCGCAGGCGGCATGCGCAGGGGCATGCGCAGGCGGCATGCGCAGGGGGTATGCGCAGGCAGTCCATTGGGAGGCATCGCCTAGCCGGTCCGCCCGGTCGGCGCGGTCAATGGGCCGGCCAGTGGGGGGCGGCCGGGCGAGGGGTGGACAGAGGAGGGTTGCCTGCAAGGCAGTCAGCCCGATATATTATCGACACCATAATATTAAAATCGGGTCTCTCTCGACGCGTGTTCTTGCACCGTGAGTCGAACCTTGTCCGGGCCTGCCGCCGGAGTACGCTGCAGCTGGTGGCAGGACTCTTCCTGTCGCCGCTGCTGTGGACGCAGAATGCCGTCGCCGCGGGCGAGGCCGGCGCCGTCGGACCGGCCGGCCAGATCGACCTCGATCGCTTCGATGACTCGAAAAGGACGCTTGCGCTGCCCGACGGAGAGAGCCTCGCCTATGAGGAGCTCGGTGATCCGGCAGGGCAGCCGGTCGTCCTCATTCACGGCTATACAGACAGCGCGCGCGACTGGGTGCCACTCGTGCCGTACTTGTCGCCACGCTTCCGGCTGATCCTGGTCGACATTCGCGGTCACGGCCGCTCCAGCAAACCCGAGTGCTGCTACACGCGCTTCGACTTCGCCTACGACATCAAGCTATTGCTCGATGCGCTGGCGGTGCATCGGGCCGACATCGTCGGACACTCCCTCGGCAGCTTCATCGCGCAGACATTCGCCGAGACCTGGCCCGAGCGCGCGCGGCGCGTGGTGCTGATCTCCTCGAGCGGCTGTCCCCGGCCCGGCTCGCCCCCTCCCAAGCCGACCTACGACTACGCCAGCCAAATTCGGGCGTTACGCGATCCGATCGATCCTGAATCGACGTTCATGGTCGAGTGGTGGTCATCGCCGACGCCCGTCGACGCCGAGTTCCTGCGCCGCGAGCGCCGCGACGCCGCGGCAATTCCGCTGCGTGTGTGGCTCGCTGTTCTGGATCAGGGACTGGAGGAGTGCGACTTGCAGCGCACCCTGCCGCGACTCAAGGCGCCCACGCTTCTCATCTGGGGCGGCAAGGATCCGATCATGGGCGAGGAAGTCCGCCAGACGCTGCGCGAGGCGTTGCCGCAGGCGCAGGTGAAGGTGTTTCCCGCACTCGGCCACAATCCCTTTTGGGAGGAGCCGCGCGCGAGTGCTGCGGTGATCAACGCTTTTCTCGCGGTCGCGCCGCCCGCGGGCGCGGCAGCATCTCAGTAGTCCTGCACCACAAGTTCTGCGCCGAACACCGGCCAACCGAGGGTCTCGCACATGAAGACGATCATCTTCTCTACCGGGCTGCGCTACGCCGCGCTGCTGCTCCTGGTGACGGATCTCAGCGGCGGCGCGCCACCTGCCGCGGCGCAGGAGCAGGCCAGCGCGACCGAGAATGGCGAGGAAATGACGGTCGTAACCGTCTCGGCCCGAAAGCGCGAGGAGTCCCTCGCCCAGGTACCGACCAGCATTACCGCTTTCACTGCCGAGACGCTCAAGGACTATAACGTCCAGTCGTTCGCCGACTACGCGACAAAGACTCCCAACCTTTCCTTCACCTATGGCCAGGGCTCGACCGGTATCGCCGATGCGCGCACCGTTGCGATTCGTGGGATTACTGGACAAAACCTGTTCGGGACGGCAGGCGCCACCGGCTTCTACATCGACGATACTCCGGTGCCCGGCTCAGTCGACCCGCGGGTACTCGACATCGCCAGCATCGAAGTGCTCAAGGGGCCGCAGGGCACTCTGTTCGGCGAGAGCTCACTCGGCGGCAACGTCCGTCTGATCACGCGAAAGCCCGACCTCAACAGTTCGGGTATCGGGTATTCGGCGGATGCCGGCGTTACTTCCGGGGGCGGTAGCGTCGATGGCGGGGGTAACTTCATTGCCAATATGGTTCTCGTGCCCGGCACGGCGGCGCTGCGGGTGGTGGGATTTGCCAACCACGACGCCGGTTGGATTACTCGCACCTACCCGACCGATCCCGCCAGCCCCGGCGGGGCAGATCCGTTCCTTTCCGTGCCGCGGACGAGTTCCGGCGACCAGGGCGCGAACAGCTCCGCGGGAGGCTCGGGAGCGCTGCTGGTGCACGCGACGGACAATCTCGACATCACCCTGCGCGTTATGTTCCAGGACACCAAGATTCACGGTTTTCCGACTGCCTTCGCGCCGTTGCCCAATTTCACGGTCTCGAGCTACATCAATAACCGGGCATTCGACGTTCAGCCGTATGCGACCGACAGCTGGGCGCTGCCGTCGCTCGACCTCAAATACTCGGGAAGCGGCTGGTCGGTCGTGTGGGCCAACAGCTTCTTCTATCGGCATACGCAGGACGTCGAAGACTCGAGCTACGGCACTCAACAGGTCCTCGCGACGAGCTACGGCGTGACAGGTCTGCCAGCCCAGCCCTATCTGTGGGTCGGCGACCGTCTGCACGATCAGGTCTCGAGCGAGGCGCGCCTCTCCTGGGATCCGATCCACAACGTCAGCGGCACCGTCGGGCTGTATTACTCGAACACTCACGCACGATTCACGATTCCTGACACTTATGCACAAGGCCTGACAGGTGCGAGCGCCTTCGGCGCACCAGCCGAGGATCTCTGCTCGCCAGCGCCCTGCAGCCCGCCTGACCTGATATGGACGCAGACCAACCCCAGTACCCAGGAGGACAAGTCGATCTTTGGGGAGCTCTACTACAAGTTCCTCGAGAAGTGGACGCTGACGCTCGGCGGTAGAGAGTACTGGCTCAACCAGACAACCGACTACACGGCCAATGGCTTTCTGAACCTCGGTACCACGACGAGCGACCCGCAGTCGAACAGTCAGTCCGGCTTCAATCCGAAGGTGGCGCTGCAGCTGCAAGCTACCGACGAGATGATGGTGTACGCCTCGGCATCGAAAGGCTTCCGCGCAGGTGGCGCGCAGGCCAACTTCCCCGGCTGCTCTTCCGACATCCCCGTTGACGACGTCACCCACATCAAGTCGGACACGCTCTGGACCTACGAGCTTGGCACCAAGATGCAGATGCAGAGGGTGCTGATCTCAGCGGCTGCGTACGACATCGAGTGGAGCGACCTTCAGCAGCAGGTGGCACTGAAGTGCGGGTTCTATCTGCAGGTCAACGGCAACAAGGCACGGATCTACGGTGGCGAGATCGAGGCCAGCGGGCGCGCGACAGCGGAGCTACAGTTCCGTGTCGGCCTCGGCTACGAGAAGTCCGAAATCACCGACCCCGGTAATCTCGGGCTGGTGGCAGTGTCCGGCCCGGGCGTGCAGCCCGGTGCGCGCGTGAGCGGCGTACCGGCTTTCACCGCTTTCGTCGGGAGTGTATATACGCACCCCATCAATGCGAGCACGGAGGGGTTTGTGACGGCCGACTACAGCTACACGGGGAACAGCACGTCCCTGATTGTTGGTGGCCTGGGTGCCGTGGCGACGCGGCCCGGCTACGGGCTGGTCAACCTGCGTTTCGGGGTCGACCGCGGAGCAAACGAGATATCGCTCAACTTCCACAACCTGTTCAACACCAAGCCGAACCTGGGCGACATCGGCTACCTCGGCTATGTGCAGCTGAATCAGGCGGGAGCGCCCATACCCCAGGTGGCGACACTGCAGCCGTTCACCACCACTCTGCAGTACACGCACTCCTTCTGAGCGGCAAGTGAGCTCCCGGGCAGCGGGCGCGTGCCCGGCTGTCCGGGGCGGCGACACTCACCCTCGCGTGGTTTCCTGCTCGAGTGGTTTTCCCGCAGCCGAAGCATCAGTAGCCGCTGCAGCCGCGGGGGCGCTCATCGCCCATTCGTGCAGCATCCGCAGTTGCAGGCGCACCTGTGTGAGCTGCTTTTGCGGCGGCCAGTCGCCCGGGTTGGCAACGGCGCTCGCGGTGAGCCCGTTGATGAAGGTTACCAGGGAGCGCAGCACCTGCTGGCGGGTGACCTGCGGCCACTGCGTCCATTGCGCCCAGGACTGCGCGAGGCAGCGCTCGAACAGCCGCATGTACTCGTGATGCACCCAGGAATTGATGCGCTTCAAACGTCGGTCCGCCGTGATCTGCCCCCAGAAGCTCGTCCAAAAGGCACATTCGGTGTGCCGTTGCTCATCGACGGGCAATGCCTCGGTCAGCAACGCCAGCAGCTCCGGGCGGGTGTTGGATCCTGCAGCACGCGTGAGCCGCTCGTCGATGCGCCTGAGGATGAGGCGCAGCGCGGCGATGATGATCTCCTGCTTGCTGTCGAAATAGTGCGCCAGCATGCCGGTGGAATAACCGGCTTCGCGGGCGATACGGACCATGCTCGCCTGGTCGAAGCCATGCTCGGCAACGACGCGGCACGCCACCAGGGCGATCTCATCGCGCCGCTGAGCATGGTCGACTAACTTGGGCATGGGTCGAGTCCGACATCGGCTGCCGCGGCGCGCCGCCGGTCGCTCTCCAGATCAATGGAGCGGCACGCGAGCAGATAGATTCCGGCAGCGACCGGCAGGCCGATCATCATCGCGATGTCGGCGCCGCCGAGCGCGCGCGCGACCGGTCCCCGGTAAACGCCGGTGCTGAAGAAGGGGATCATCACGACGAAGCCAACCAGATAGGCCACCAGCCCGCGCCAGTTCCAGCGCCCGTACATACCGCACGGATTGAAGATCTCGCGGATCGAATAGTGGCCCTTGCGCACGACATAGAAATCGACCAGGTTGATCGCAGTCCAGGGAGTGAATAGATACAGCAACAGGTCGAGCAGGTCGTCGAAGCGGTTGACGAAATCGTGCGAGGAGCTCAGTGCGATCACCAGGCTCGCGAGGAAGGCGATACTCAGACTCGCAAGTCGCTTCGCGACTGTGCACTTGAGCGGCTTCAGGGTATCGGCGACGCTCAAGAGCGTCAGCGAAGCGCCGTAGAAGTTGAGTGAGGAGATGGTGACGAGTCCGAGCAGCGCGCTCAGCAGCAACAGCTTGCCGAGGCCGGGCTGGATCACGTCAGCCGCCGCCTGCATGGCTGCGGCGACATCGAGCCCGGGAGCAGCCGCGGCCGCGACCGTACCCACCAGCATCATCCAGGCGCCACCGATGAAGGCGCCGAGAAATGTCCACCAGAATGACGCGCGTACGCCGACGTCGCGGGGCAGGTAGCGGGAGTAGTCCGAGACGTAGATCGACCAGCTGAGCTGGTAGGCCGCCGCGGCGAACAGCTGCGCGAGGAAGGGCACGGCGCGGAAGCCATGCAGCTGCCACTGCGCGGCCGGCAGCCGCAGCAGAAAGAGCGCACCCACCGAGAACACGGTGAGGATCACGATCATGAGGTATGCGAGGCCGCGCTGCGCGAGGTGAATCTTGTCGTAGCCGACGACCGCCAGCGACAGTGCCAGGAGCCCGAACGATGCCATCGCGACGCCCGAGGTCGCCGGCAGCGCCGGTATCAATTGGTGAATCGCCTGCACGGCGAGCACCGTGTTGAAGGCGTTGTAGCCGACGTAGGCGACCATCGCGACGCCCCACACCAGCAGCGCTCCCGTATAGCCGAACTGCGGCCGCGACTGGATCATCTGCGGCAGCCCGAGCTGCGGTCCCTGGGTGGAGTGGAACGCCATGAAGAAGGTGCCGAGCAGGCAGCCGAGCGTCACCGCGAGCGCGGTCCACAGCAGATTGCCGCCGAGGCTGATGCCGACTACGCCGACCGCGACCGTTGCCAGATGCGCATCGCCCGAAAACCACACCGGCCAGAGGTGCCAGACCTTGCCATGCCGCTCGGCGAGCGGCACGTAGTCGATCGAGCGCTTTTCGATGAGCGTGCCGTATCCCATGTCATCCTGCGCGGTCGCGGCGGCGCGCCCATAATATTATGAGCTCGACATTAAGAAGTGGCAGTTTTCGGGCGTCCGCGCGGGACCACCTCGAAGCCCGCTACCTTCGGCTCCTCATCCACCATCTGCGCCGGGAATCCCTGGGCGAGAACCCGCACGGCAGTGGGCTCCTCGAGCCGGCGGATGATGTTGGGGGAGAACTCGCGCGGCCCGTAGCGGCGCGCGCCATCGCGGAAGATCCCGAGCACCAGCGCAGAGAGCTCGAGCGGCACGCCGTGGCTACGTCCGAGAGCGTCGAACAACCCCACGTCCTTGAGCACCAGGTCCATGGTGAAGTTGATGTCACGGCTCCCGTTGAGAATCACCTGCGACTCCGTCTCGTGCACGAACGAGTTGCCTGATGAGATGCGGATGGCCTCGTACGCCGTCGGCAGATCGAGGCCGGCGGCGGCGGCGACGGTGAGCGCCTCCGCGAGGGCGGCGAGATGCACGGTGGCGAGATAGTTGGTGAGTACCTTCAGTTGGGAGGCCGAGCCGACCGGCCCGGTGTGGAGAATGCGCTGACCGAGCACTGCGAGCAGTGGCAGCACCCGCTCGAAGGCCGCGCGCTCGCCGCCGGCGAAAATCGAGATGTTACCGCTCGCCGCACGGTGGCAGCCGCCCGATACCGGGCAGTCGAGAGCGGTACCGCCAGCCGCCGCAACCCGCGAGGCCAGCCGCCGCACCTCGGCGGCATCGGTAGTACTCATCTCCAGCCAGATCTTGCCCGGGCGAAGTCCCGCGAGCACCCCGTCCGGCGCCTCCATCACTTCGGCACTGGCGGCCGGTGAGGGCAGGCAGGTGATCACGACGTCGACCGCGGCGGCGAGCGCGCGTGGCGTGCTGGCACTCTTCCCGCCGCGTGCGAGAAAGGGCTCGACCCGCGCAGCATCGAGATCGCGCACGGTGAGATCGAACCCCTGACGCTGGAGGTTGCCGGCGAGCTGGCTGCCGACGTTGCCGAGGCCGATGAAACCGATGCTCCGATCGATCATCCGATGTGACTCCGCGTGGATGCGTGTGTCAGGAACAGGAGGAACACCCGTCAGGAGCTCATTGTAGAGCTGACGACCCGGTTGCGGTCGAGGACCCGCTTGCAGTCCGGCAGGCCGGTGCGGAGGATAAACCAAATGCATCCCGACGAGCT
>Ga0307476_10000323_pt1 | contig 40652 bp, 27 predicted proteins | sample atmos_gasesECM2C_2_FD_203314 | JGI IMG/M metagenome (GOLD analysis project Ga0307476, IMG submission 203314) | Hardwood forest soil microbial communities from Morgan-Monroe State Forest, Indiana, United States - atmos_gasesECM2C_05 | ecosystem: Environmental > Terrestrial > Soil > Temperate... | reverse complement strand
CGAATGCGGCGAGGCGCAGTACGCCTGCCGCGGCCGCGACCAGCAGCGCGTCGCCGGCACGGGCGCCGGTGTCGGGCACTTCCGCCACGCAGTCACCGTTGCGGGTACCGGTCGTGCACGCCGCGCCGCCGATCACCCGCGCGGCGACGCAGGTCGTGTCTTCGGGCGCGCTTCGTCCACAGCCGGCCACGAAACAAACACAGTCGGCCACGAAACAGACACAAGCGGTCGTCAAGGCACAGCCGGTCGTCGCACGGACCCAAGCCGCGCCGGCGGCACCTGCCAACACCGTGCGAGCGCGGTCCGCGTCCAACGCCGCCCCAGTCACCGGTGCCGTCACGTTGCCTGCTGCGGTCACGTCGCCTGCTGCGGTCACGTCGCCTGCTGCGGTCACGTCGCCTGCTGCGGTCACGTCGCCTGCTGCGGTCGCGCCGCCTGCCGCGGTCGCACCTGCCGCTGCGGTCGCACCCGCCGCTGCTGCCCGTGCTCCGCGCGGCGGGAAGCCAGCCGTGAAGCAGGTGTTCGAGGACTCGAACGTGCGCGAGGTGCTCAAGGCGCTCGGCGATGCCAGCGCGACCGGCGAGACGCGCCTCATGAAAGCACCGCCGCCGCCGCGCGAGATCGCAGCTCCCGAGAGCGGCTCTCTCAGCGACACGCAGGTGCTGCGACTCCTCGAGGCACGCCGCCCGGAGAGTGGCGAAGCGATCCCTGAGGAGCTTGCGGGCGGAATTCCCCTGCTCAAGCCGGACGACACCGGTACACGACGCGCGCTCAGGGAGGCGGTCGTCAGCAACGACGCGGTTTCCTTTGCAGTGCAGTTGCAGTGGTCAGTGCAACCGGTCGAGCTCGAGAAGGTTCCGCCGTTGGCGATCTTCAGCGCCTACACGCTCTACACAGTCGAAGGAAGCCGCGACGGGCGCAAGTGGTATGGGCTGCGCCTCGGATTCTTCAGCGATGCGATCGCAGCAAAACAGGTTGCGCAGTACGTGCGCTCGGAGTTCACCTCGGTCGCCGTCGTCCCGGTAAGCCCCCAGGAGAGGGCGCGCGCGACCGACGATGAGCAGGCGGCGGCCACCCTGGCCGCTCCCGCCGCTCCGCGCGTGCGCACCGATGAATTCAAGCTGATCGATGACGACGCTGCCGCGCTGCCCAGCTCATCGCAGCGCCCGGGTGAGCGACCTGGCCCCGTGGCCCGGTCCACCAGGCCCACTCAGCGGCCCGCCATCGGTCGCGCACTGCGGCAGGCCGACGCTGCGCCGCGCGTGCGCGAGCGTCCCGCCGGGAAGGTGGGGGCGCGCGACCGCCGCGGAGCGCCCTCACTCGAAGAGACGCTCGAAATCCTTGGCGCAAGCGAGCTATCGATCGACAACGGCACGGGTGAGACGCTCAACGACTCGGGCGTGCGTCACCTGCGAGTGAAGGTGCAGAAGGAATCACCCTTCACGCGCTTGCTCGAGCGTCTCAGCGAGCGGATGAAGAAGGCCTAGTCGCATTCGGCGCGGGCGCGCTCGCGAACTCCACCAGCATCCAGCGTCGGTAGGCATCGAGGCTCGGCTCGCGGCCGAGAAAGTCACGCGCGAGCTGCGCAGCGGGCGCAGTGGACCCCCGCGCGAGCACGCTGCGCTCGTAACGCATGCCGGCAGCGCCCCCGAGCAAGTTGTGGGGATCGAACTGCGCGAAGAAGTCCTCCGCGATCACCTTGGCGAGCACGTAGCCGTAGTAATTCGAGCTGTAGCCGTTGAGGTGGGTGAAGTTCGCCCAGAAATGATCTCCCGGGACGAATGCGAAGGAGTTGTAGCGCTCGAAGTCGTGGCGGTACACGGCGTCGAAATCGAGCGTCGCAGGCGGCAGACTGTGGAAGTCGAGCGACACCGCCGAGAAGGTCAGTTGCCGCTGCTGGGCGCTGGCGCGGCCATAGGCGTCGGCGCGGTCCATGCGCGCGTACAGCTCGCGCGGCAGCACCTCGCCGGTCTGGTAGTGGCGCGCGAAGCTGCTGAGAACGCCGTAGTCATGGAAGAACTCCTCGAGCATCTGCGAGGGTGCCTCGATGAAGTCGCGCTCGACACCGAAGGCGCCGGCGCCCGACCAGCTCACCTGGCCGCCGATCACGTGATGCATGAGATGACCGAACTCATGGAAGAAGATCACCACGTCGCTGTACTGCATCAGGCCAGGGTCGCCGTCCGTGCCGCCCGGGAAGTTACAGACCAGCACGCCCTCGGGCAGCTGACGTCCGTGCATGCCGGGGGCGAGCGGCTGGGTGGAGAACCACTTGTCCTTGCCTTCGCGCGGATGCATGTCCAGGTAGATGCGGCCGAGCTTCGCTCCGTTCTGGTAGACCTCGTAGGTTGTCACTGAGGGATGCCAGGTTCGCACGCCTGCCACCGGGCGGATCTCGAGATGAAAGAGCTTCGAGGCGGTATCGATTACTCCGCGCTCGACCTGCGCGTAGGGGAAGTAGGGCCGCACGCTCTGGGAGTCGAAATTGAACTTGGCGCGCCGATACTGCTCCTGCCAATAGCGAGCATCGGCAAAGGAGATCTTCTGAATCGACTGATCGCGGCTGCGCGCGAATTCGAGCAGGGCTGCGTCCTCGCGCGCGGCCGGCTCGCGTGAGGCGGCGTCGATCTTGTCGAGATACTGCTTCAGATTCGCGGGCGAGCCGATCATCTGGTCGGCCATGGCGTAGTCGGCCCAGGTGCGATAGCCGAGCAGTTGCGCAAGCTCCATGCGCGCGGTGAGGAGATTGCGCAGCGTCTGGGTGTTGGCCGGGTAGCCGACCGAACCGGCAGCGAGGAACAACCTGTGGCGCAGCGCCGCGCTGCTCGCAAACTTCTCCGCCGGCCACGCGTCCGGCGGGTCGGTGGTGATCTTGACGTGCCCGGCAGCATCTGGCCGATGGGAAGCCAGGTAGTCGGAGGGCAGCCCGTCGAGCTCGCCCTTGCTGGCCACGACGGTGCGTACGTCGTCGTGAACGGCGCGCTCGAAGGCGAGACCGAGCTCCGTGATCTTGTCCTGCAGCGACTTGATCTTCGCACGCGTCGGCTCGTCGCGGTCCACGCCCGCGAGGCGATACTCGAGCAGCGTATGCTCGAGGTAGTAGCGCGTCGCTGCGTCCGGGGGTTGCGGCAGGGCGGCGAGCGCCCGGTAGACCGCCTGGTTGAGGGAGAGCGCCGTAGCGGCATCGCTCGCCTCCTGTGTGAGCGCCTGGGCTTTGTCGCGCAGCGCCTTGGTTGCGCCAACGCCATAGAGCACCTGGGCCTGCGCCTGCGCCAAAAACAGCTGGTTGTTGGCATCGTCGTACGGGCGCAGTGTATTGGCGATGGTGCGTGCGCCCTTCACCGCGACCAGGCGTGCGACCTGCTCGTCGGCGTTGTGCATACGACGGTGCACCCAGGTGGCGAGCGCTGCAGGATCATCGCCATTCTCCCAGGCATGAAGCTCCGTGCTCGCCGGCGGCGCAGTGGCCGCAGCGGGAGCACCCGGCGCCGCGTCCGCGCCCGGCAGTGCCGCGCTCGCGAGCAGGGCGATCGCCACGGAGAGGGAGCCACGGTGTAATCGCGCAGTCATGGTGTTGCCTCGGTTGGTGCTTCTACTTGGCCGTCAGCTCGTTCGCTCGCCTCCGCAAGCTCGAGGTAGCCGATCTCGAGGAAACGCCGCACCAGTGAGATGCGGATGTCATCGCCGACTTCGCCCGGGATGTCGCGCACCCTGAAGCGGGGAGTGTTCACGATGTGCTCGAGGGCCTGCTGCGCTGCGCGGTGGATGTAGATGTGTCCGCCCGGGTAGCTCACGTCGATGCGCTCGGGACTGCCGGTCAGCTGACAGAACGCCATCGCGGCGTGCACCACCCCGGTATCGAGGTCGATGGCCGGCAACGCCCGCGGTGCCGGAAGCGGCTTGAGAGCCGCGACCACGCGCGAGGAGCGCGTCTGCAGTGCGCTCGCGAGAAAACCCGGCGCCTTGCAGGCGGCCGCGAGGTTCGTGACCGCCTCGAGAGTCGGCGAGTTGAATCGCTCGAGTCCCGGTCCCCGCAGCAACAGCGCCAGCGGGCCACCGAAGCTCATGCGCCAGCCGCGGTCGAGATCGGAGAGTTGATCGAGCGCGGCAATCACCGCTTCGCGTACTGTCAGGGGGGTGAAACCGATCGACAGATGGAGTGACTCGTCGTCGGAATCGACGGTGTGCAGCGTGCCGCGCGGAAAGTACAGGAGATCTCCAGGTCGAACGTCGACGCTATGATGCGGCCCGAGGTCGGGCGCGCCTTCGGGGATGCCCTTCCAGGTGTTGTTGAGCTCGGAGGCTTTGCTCGAGACATGCCAGCGCTTCGTTCCGAGCAGCTGCACGACGATGAGATCGTGGTCGTCGTATTGAACGGGGGCGCGCATGCCGCCGCGGCTCCAGAATGCGGAGGCGGTAACCTGCGTGTGCAACAGCATCTCCAGCGCGCGGGCGAGTCCATCGAGCGCAGCCGACAGCGGACGCAGCTCCGGGAAGCGTACCGAGTAGTTGCGTGCGTGGAACTGCTCGATGCGCTGGCGAAAATCGGCGGCATCCGCTACGGACTCGAGACTCGGTGCGGGACCTGAGGGGTTCGCCGAGTCAAAGGTCAGCTTCGGCGCCAGATGTGCCGCGGCGGCGAGCAGCGCTCGCGGATCGGAGCCGAGCAGTGTGGCGCGCGGCGCGCCGGGATCGCCCTCCACCTTGCGGAAGCCACCGACCAGCGTGCGGTCGAAGAACTCCTCCGGCGACAGAGGGGCCAGGAACTGCTGCAACCGGACGAAGGCTTCCCGGTAATTCATTCGAATCGTCCTCTCGGATCTAACGCTTGCCGAACAGCCGCTCGAGCTCCGCACGCGACTTGTCGACTTCGGCTGTGTTGGGCGGCACGTAGGCCGCGGCGCGCGGCTTGTAGTGGTCGCAGAAATTGGCGTGAGTCTTGTCGCTTACCTCCTCCGCGGTCGGCTCGCGGCAGTGTTTCGCGACCCGCGTGTCGTAGTCGACGCACATGCGACAGACGTGCAGCTCCGCGCGGCACTTCGGGCATTCATCGAGCCGGCGCAGCGGCAGGGTGAGCTCCGCGAGCGCCGTGCCGCACTTCCAGCACACCAGGTCGTGAGCCATGACTGCGAAGGTTACCGCCTTCAGCGGGCCCGGGTCAGCCGATAGGAAGCGAATGTCGACCAGCCGCCGTCTTTCGCCTGCGACTCGAGCAGCAACGTGCCGCTCGCACCATCCGCCGCCAGGGTGAAGGTGTCGCGGAATGCGCCCGCCGCGTACGGGAAGAGCAGCACCAGAGTCTGGCCCTCGCGCTTGCCGGTCGCCACTACCCGGGCCCCCGGCGCTCCGAACTGGTCGAGCCAGTGCACGATGTAGTCGTGTTGCTTGCGATCGAAGCCGAGATAAACACTGGCGACGTATGCCGGCGGACTGGCGTCGTCGACGATGCTCAGGCACAGCCACGCGCCCTTGAGCACCCAGCGACCTTCGCCGTGCTGATGAACCGCCTTGCCGCTCACCGTTCCCGTCATGTCCCACCGGCCGGCGAGCTGTGCGAGAAAAGGATCGGCGGGACGGGCCACGGGCGCCGCCGAGGCCGCGCCCGCAGCGAGCCCCAGCGCCAGGACAAGGGACAGCGGCACGCGCTGCGACCTGTTCCTGCGGGACACGCTATCGAGGAGTCGATGGGTCGGGATCATGTGTGGCTCCCATAATTCCCGTGATTCGCGTTACTCACTTCGCCGGCTTCGGTGCGCTGCGGGTGCGCTCGCGCAGGAATTCACCGAGCACTGCGCCGGTGTGTGAGCGCCGGTGTCGGCGCGCGATCTGGGCCGGCGGACCCTGGGCGACGATGCGGCCCCCGCCTGTGCCCGCCTCGGGCCCCATGTCGAGGATCCAGTCGGCCTCGGCAATGACATCGAGATTGTGCTCGACCACCACCGCAGTATTGCCCGCGGCGACCAGCCGGTGCAGCACGTGGACCAACTTTTCGACATCTGCCATGTGCAGCCCCACGGTGGGCTCATCGAGCACGTACAGCGTGTGCTTGCGTGCCGGACGCGGACCCGGCGACTCGTCGGTGCGCACCTTCGACAGCTCGGTCACCAGCTTGATGCGCTGCGCCTCGCCGCCCGAGAGCGTGGGGCTCGGCTGGCCGAGCGTGAGGTAGCCGAGCCCGACGTCCTGCAGCAGCTGCAGCGCATGATGCAAGCGCGCATGTGCGGCGAAAAAGCCGAGCGCATCGTCAACGCTCATCGCGAGCACGTCGGCGATGCTCGCTTCGCGCCAGCGCACGGCGAGAGTCTCGGCGTTGAAGCGCCGCCCGCCGCAGACGTCGCACAGAACCTTGACGTCCGGCAGGAAGCTCATCTCGATGGTCTTCACTCCCTGGCCTTCGCACGCCTCGCAGCGCCCACCCGCGGTGTTGAATGAGAAGCGGCTGGTGGTGTAGCCGCGGATGCGCGCTTCCGTCGTGCCGGCGTAGATGCGGCGGATCTCATCCCAGAAGCCGATGTAGGTCGCGGGGCAGGAGCGTGGAGTCTTGCCGATCGGCGTCTGATCCACCTCGAGAACCCGGTCGAGATGCTCGACACCGAGCACCGCATCGCAGCCGATGAATTTGCCGGCGGGGCGGCGGCGCCGGTCGCCGCCGTTGCGGGAAGTCTTGCGGCCCGCGCGGTTGCCGGTGCGCGCGCTGCTCTGCGCGAGGAGCGCGCGCAGGTTGGCATACAGTACATCGCGCGCTACGGTCGATTTCCCGGAGCCCGACACGCCGGTGATCACCACCAGCCGGCCGAGGGGAATGCGCACGTCGCTGCCTTTGATGTTGTGCAGCATCACGTGCTCGAGCGTCAAAGTCGCAGCGTCAGACTCGACGGAGCGGTGCGGTTGCGCCGGGTGCAGCAGCGGGGCGCGCAGGAAGCGACCGGTGATCGAGCGCGGGTTCTGCATCAGCTCGTGCACGGTTCCCGCGCCGACCAGCTCGCCGCCCAGCGCCCCGGCCGCAGGACCCAGATCGAGCACGTGGTCGGCGCGACGGATCGTCTCCTCATCGTGCTCCACGACGACGAGCGTGTTGCGCTTTCCGGCGAGCTCGGTGAGCGTGTCGAGCAGTACGCGGTTGTCGCGCGGATGCAGTCCGATGGTGGGCTCATCGAGCACGTAGCACACGCCCTGGAGGTTCGAGCCGAGCTGCGCGGCCAGGCGGATGCGTTGCGCCTCGCCCCCGGAGAGCGTCGGCGCGGCACGGTCGAGCTGCAGATAGCCGAGCCCGACGCGTTCGAGGAACTTCAGCCGCGAGCGCACTTCGGCGATGAGGTCGCGGGCGATCTCGCGCTCGCGCGGGCCGAGACGCAGCCGCGCAAAAAAGGCAACACTGTCGCTCACTGAGGCGGCAGCCAGTGCGGCAATCGAGCGCTCGCGAAAGCGGACGTTGAGCGCGATCGCGTTGAGTCGCTGCCCGCGGCACGCTGCGCACGGCTGTGGCTCGTGCGCATACCATTCGTTCCACCACAGCTCCTCGCCGCTCTGCTGCTCATCGAAGCCCGGCATCTCCACCCCCGTGCCATAGCAGCTCTCGCACCAGCCGTGCCGGGAGTTGAACGAGAAGAGGCGCGGATCGAGCTCGGCAAAGCTCTTGCCACAGGAGGGGCAGGCGCGGCGCGTCGAGAATACAGTTGCGCGCGTCGCGCCCGCCGGCAACACGTGCACTACTCCTTTGCCGAAATCGAGAGCACGCGCAAGCGCCTCGCGGAGCGCACGCTCGTGGCGCACGCCGACGAGCAGCTCCGCGACGGGAAGCTCGAGAGTATGCTCGCGGAAACGCGACAGGCGCGGCCAGGGCGAGGTGGGCAGGAGCTTGCCGTCCACGCGCAGCGCGCGGAAGCCCTTCTTCGCCGCCCAGCGCGCAAGCTCGGTGTAATAGCCCTTGCGAGCGAGGACGAGTGGCGCGAGCAGGGCGATCGATGAGCCGCGGTACTCGCGCAGCAGCCGCGCGGCGATCGAAGCCGGGCTCTGCGGCTCGATGGCGGCGTCGCAGTCCGGGCAGAACTGCGTGCCAAGCTTGACGTACAGCAGGCGCAGGAAATGGTAGATCTCGGTCAGCGTCGCGACGGTGCTCTTGCGGCCGCCACGGCTGGTGCGCTGCTCGATCGCCACGGTGGGCGGAATGCCGAAGATCGCGTCGACATCGGGACGCGCAGCCGGCTGCACGAACTGCCGCGCGTAGGCATTGAGCGATTCGAGATAGCGGCGCTGGCCCTCGTTGAAGAGGATGTCGAAGGCGAGCGTCGACTTGCCGGATCCCGATACGCCCGTGATCACCGTGAAGCGGTCGCGCGGAATCTCGACATCGATGTTCTTCAGGTTGTGCTCGCGCGCCTTGTGGATGACGACCGCGCGCGAATCGTGTCCGTTACCGCGGCCGTAGCGGGGAGACGGCTCGGACACGGAGACCGCAGAAAGCACCGCCGCAGCAGGCTGCGACAGCGCTGCCTCGTAGGCGACCAGCGCCCGGCCGGTGTGCGAACGGGCCTGCCCACGCACCTGTGCCGGGGTGCCCGCGCACACCAGCTCGCCGCCGCGCTCCCCGCCCTCGGGGCCGAGGTCGATGATCCAGTCGGCCGCGCGGATGACGTCGAGATTGTGCTCGATGACGAGCAGCGAGTGGCCCGCCACCAGCAGCTTGCGAAACGCCCGCAGGAGTTTCGCCACGTCATCGAAGTGCAGTCCGGTCGTTGGCTCGTCGAACAGGAACAGCTTGCCACGGTGAGTCACGCTCGAGAGCACCGAGCCGGCTTCGGCGAGATGTCCCGCGAGCTTCAGTCGCTGCGCCTCACCGCCCGAGAGGGTCGGAACGGGTTGGCCGAGCTTGAGGTACTCGAGCCCGACGTCGGCAAGCGGCGCGAGCCGTGCAGCCACTTCGGGAGCATCCGCGAAGAAGGCGCGCGCCTGCGTCACGGTGAGATCGAGCACATCGGCGATGCTCAGTCGGCGACCGTCGGCGCCTTCGCGGCGGATGTCGAGCACTTCCTCGCGGTAGCGGCGGCCGCTGCAGTCGGGGCAGCGCAGGTAGACGTCGGAGAGGAACTGCATCTCGACGTGCTCGAAGCCGTTGCCGCTGCAGCTCGGGCAGCGGCCGTTGCCCGAGTTGAAGCTGAAGGTGCCGGCGGTGTACTTGCGCTCCTGCGCCCCGGGCTCGGCCGCGAACAGCGTACGGATCGCATCGAATGCGCCGACGTAGCTTGCCGGGTTCGAGCGGGTGGTGCGTCCGATCGCGCTCTGATCGACCATCACGACATCGTCGATGAGCTCGGCGCCGGCGAGCCCGGCGAATCGGCCGGGTGCCTCGGTCGGCTTGCCACGATAGCGCAACAGCGCCGGATGGAGCACGTCCTCCACCAGTGTCGACTTCCCCGAGCCGGATACGCCGGTGACGCATACCAGCCGCTTCAGCGGGATGCGCACGTCGAGATTCTTGAGATTGTGCTCGGCGGCACCTTTGAGCTCGAGCCAGCGGTTAGAGCGCGCTTCCGCCACGATCTCGCCGACTGCGTCGCTGGACGGCGCGGCTGATCGCGGCGCCGCTGCGCGCGCTGCGGCAGCGGTACTCTCCGCCGTCGGGCCGACGCTGCGCCGGCCGCTGAGATATTCGCCGGTGAGCGAGGCGCTCGTGCGAATCTCGCTTGCCGGACCGAAGAAAACCACTTGTCCGCCGCGTTCGCCGGCGCCCGGACCGAGGTCGAGGATGCGGTCGGCCTCGAGCATGATTTGCGGATCGTGCTCGACCACGACCAGGGAATTCCCGGCGTCGCGCAGACGTTTCATCACTCCGATGACCCGCTGCATGTCGCGCGGGTGCAGACCGATCGAAGGCTCATCGAGCACGAACAGCGTGTTGACGAGCGAGGTGCCGAGGGCAGTCGTCAGATTGATGCGCTGAACCTCTCCGCCCGAGAGGGTGCGCGACTGACGGTCGAGCGTGAGATAGCCGAGGCCTACATCCACCAGGTAACGGAAGCGCGCACGGATCTCACCGAGGAGAAGATCGGTGGCCTCATCGAGCGGCCGCGGCAGCTCGAGCTGGCGGAAGAACTCGTAGCTGCGCTCGATCGGCAGCACCACGACATCGTGGATCGAGAGCCCCGGCAGCCCTTGCAGAGTTGTCTCGCTCCACTCGGCGTCCCGTGGCCGGAAGCGAGTGCCAGCCCCGAGGACACGCTCGGCGAGCTCACCGCTGCCGAGCCGCCACAGCAGCCCCTCGGGCTTGAGGCGCGCGCCATCGCAGGCGGTGCACGGCGTATAGGCGCGATAGCGCGACAGCAGGACACGGACGTGCATCTTGTAGGCGCGCGTCTCGAGCCACGCGAAGAACCGCTTGGCCCCGTACCAGACTTTCCGCGACCAGGCGCCTTCGCCTTCGATCACCCAGCGCCGCGCCTCGGCGCGGAGCTCGCGCCAGGGGACGTCGAGCGGAATGCCGCGCAGTTTCGCGAATTTTTCCAGGTCCTCCTGGCATTCGGCGTAGGACTTGCTCTGCCACGGTTTGATCGCTCCGCCGCGCAGCGTGCGCGTCTCGTCGGGGATGACGAGCCCATAGTCGATGCCGATTGTGCGGCCGAAGCCACGGCAGGTATCACAGGCACCCAGCGGCGAATTGAAGGAGAACATACTCGGCGTCGGCGCGTGATAGCCGAGATCGCAGTCTGCGCAATGCAGCTCGCTCGAGTAACGCCAGGTCTCGAGCGGGCGCGGTGGATCGCTCTCATCGACGACGTGCACGTTGAGGCGGCCACGGCCGACCCGCAGCGCCGCCTCGAGCGAGTCGAGCACCCGAGCGCGCTCGGCGGAGGCGAGGCGCAACCGATCCTGGATCACCTCGAGCGTCACGCCTGCGGCAGGCCGGGCGGCCGCGCCGCGTCGCCTCCGCGGGCGTGGCGTTGCGGACTCGAGAAAACGCGTATACCCCTGGCGGGCGAGCAACTCGCGCACTTCGTCGACACTGAAGTTGGCCGGCACCGGAACCGGAAATGTCAGCAGCAGCCGCGGATCGCCGGCGGCGCTTGCCCGCCTGAGGATCTCCCCGTAGACGCTTTCGCCGCCATCGCGGCGCACCGGTTTGCCACAACGCCGGCAGAAGAGCGTAGCCGCACGCGCGATCAGCAGCTTCAGTTGATCGTTGAGCTCGGTCATCGTCCCGACGGTCGAGCGCGAGGTGCGCACCGGGTTGGTCTGGTCGATCGCAATGGCAGGTGGGATCCCGGCGATCGAGTCGACCTGGGGCTTGTCCATTCGATCGAGGAACTGGCGCGCGTACGGAGAGAACGTCTCGACGTAGCGGCGCTGCCCCTCCGCGTAGAGCGTATCGAACACCAGCGACGATTTGCCCGACCCTGAAACGCCGGTGACGACGACCAGCTCGTTGAGCGGAATGTCGAGATCGAGATTCTTCAGGTTGTTCTGGCGAGCGCCACGCACGCGGATCGGCTCATCGCGCGGGGCCGCGCGAACGGACTGGAAGTCATCCTTCGGCTCTCGCGGCTCGGGGAGGTCGGAGCGAAGTGCGTGGGAGGCGTCGGTCATACCGGCACAGGAGATCGAGCAGGCGGTCGTAGGAGAAGCGCGCTTCGGACACAGCGCGAACGGCGAATTGTAGCGGATCGGGCCGTGCGGTGGGTCGCTCGGCGGGTCCGTGACATGGGCCGTTCGGCCTGCAATCCAGTACTCGCGCAGCCGGTCTACTGTATCTGGTACCGGTGTCGGCCCTCTGCAAGAGGCTGCGCGCGAAAGTCGCTGTCGGGCGCGCACGACACGGCTTCGGGAAGCCGCCGCGCGTTACAATCGGTGAGCGCCATGCTGACCTATCCGCCACTTGGTTTCGGCCTCGGACTGCGCGTCGATCACTACGAGGCGGTCCTCGCGGGGTGCGAGGGCATCGACTGGTTCGAGGTGCTCTCCGAGAACTACCTCGTGCCAGGCGGTAAGCCGCTGCATTACCTGATGCGTGTCCGGGAGCGTTACCCGCTCGTGATGCATGGAGTCTCGCTGTCGATCGGCAGCAGCGCGCCGCTCGACCGCGAATACCTGCGCGAGCTCAAGGGACTGGCGGACCGGGTGCAGCCGCGATGGATCTCCGATCACCTCTGCTGGACCGGGGTTGCTGGCCGCAATATGCACGACCTGCTGCCGCTGCCGTATACGGAGGAGGCAATCGCGCACGTCGTCGAGCGGGTGCGCACGGTGCAGGACTTCCTCGGCCGGCGCATCCTGCTCGAGAACGTCTCGAGCTATGTCGCGTTTCGTGACTCGCGCATCAGCGAGTGGGAATTTCTCACCGAGATCGCCGTGCGGGCGGATTGCCTGATCCTGCTCGACGTCAACAATATCTACGTGAGTTCGGTCAACCACGAGTTCGACCCGCTCGATTATCTGGCGGCGATCCCGCCCGCGCGGGTGCAGCAGATACACCTCGCCGGCCACGAGAATCACGGCGATTACCTGATCGACACGCACGACCATCCGGTACCGGATCCCGTATGGGAGCTCTATGCGCACGCCGTTCGCCGCTTCGGACGCGTCTCGACGATGATCGAGCGGGACGATCACATTCCGCCGCTCGCAGAGCTCATAGCCGAGCTCGCGCGGGCACGCGCGTTGTGCGAGGCCACACTGGCTGCCGATCGCACCGGCGAGGAGGCGTTGGCTACTGCGCACGGTGCCAGCGCCCTGCCAGGTGAGCGGGGGGCGGCGGTCGAGGTCAGCGGCGCCCGGGCGCCCGCGGGGTTGCCGTGAGCGCACCGCTCGAGCGCATGCAGGGTGACTTCCAGGATTACCTGCTTCGCGGCGGCGCCACCGTAGAGCAGCACGTCGTCGGCACGTCGCGAGTGCCGGTGGCAACCCGTCTCGCCATCTATGGCGATGCCTATCGCAGCCGTCTCGCCGAGGCGCTTGAAAGCAACTTTCCCGCGCTCGCGAGGCTCCTCGGCGAGACTGACTTCCAGCGTCTCGCCAGCGAGTACGTGCGCACCCACGAGTCACCGTTCTTCTCTATCCGCTACTACGGCGATGGACTGACGCAGTTCCTTGCGACTCACGAGGAGTATGTCGCCGCTCCCGTGTTAGCCGAGCTGGCGCGCTGGGAGTGGGCGATGACGACGACGTTCGATGCGCTCGATGCCGTGCCCATCGCGCATCAGACCCTCGCCCGCCTGACGCCGCAGCAGTGGGTGCGTCTGCGTTTCGAGTGGCATCCGAGCGCGCAGCGCCTCGCGCTCGCCTGGAACGTGCCGCAGCTATGGCAGGCCCTGACCGATGAGGCCGAACGTCCTCCCGCGGAGCTCGCGGCGGCGCCAGTGCATTGGCTGCTGTGGCGGCGGGAGCTGACTACCTGCTTCCGCTCGTTGCCGCAGACTGAAGCGGCGGTGCTCGATGCGGCGCGCAGCGGCTGGCCGTTCGCCGAGCTGTGCGAGCTGCTGTGCGATGAGGTGGGTGAGGATCAGGCGCCGGCCGCTGCCGCAACGCTGCTGCGCGGTTGGGTCGATGCCGGCCTCATCGTCGGCGTTGCCTGAGCGCATTCCGCCAGCGGCCGCGTGACCAGCCGGAGCCTCGGGTCGGGCTGGCGTAGAATCGGCTGCGGAAAATCTCCCGGAAGGGCACATGAGCGCGCCGCTCCACGGCAACGTACTCGAGATGATCGGCAACACGCCGCTCATGGCCTTGAAACGGCTCGATACCGGGCCCTGTGAGCTGTTCGTCAAGCTCGAGAATCAGAATCCCGGCGGCTCGATCAAGGACCGCGTCGGGCTGTATCTCATCCAGGCTGCCGAACGTGCAGGCACGGTCCAGCCGGGTGGCACGCTGATCGAAGCGACCGCGGGCAACACCGGATTGGGGCTTGCCCTGGTGGCCGCCCAGAAAGGCTACCGCCTGCTGCTCTGCATTCCCGACAAGATGAGTCAGGAGAAGATTTTCCACCTCAAGGCGATGGGCGCGGAGGTCGTGATGACGCGATCGGACGTGAGCAAGGGACACCCCGAGTATTACCGCGACGTCGCCGAGCGCCTGGCCGGTGAGCTGCCCGGTGCCTGCTTCGTCAATCAATTCGGCAATCCTGCGAACGCCCAGGCGCATGAGGAGACCACGGCGCCGGAGATCTGGCGGCAGATGGACGCTCGGCTCGATGCTGTCGTGTGCGGCGTCGGTACCGGCGGCACGCTCGCCGGGCTCACGCATTACTTTGCGCATACCGCTCCGCAGGTCGAGATGGTGCTGGCGGATCCCGTCGGCTCCGGACTCGCGAGCTTCGCCACTACCGGCCGGCTCCCGGAGAAGATGACACCGTGGCTAGTCGAGGGCATCGGCGGGGACTCGGTACCGCCGGTGGCTGATTTCTCGCGCGTTACCGGCACCTACAGCATCCCGGACGCAGAGGCCTTCCGCACCTGCCGCGAGCTCCTGGCCCGCGAGGGCATCATCGCCGGCACCTCGACGGGCACACTGCTCGCGGCGGCCTTGCGCTACTGCCGTGCGCAGCGCACACCGAAACGCGTGGTCACCTTCGTCTGCGACAGCGGCAACAAGTATCTCTCCAAGGTCTACAATGATTATTGGATGCTCGATCAGGGTTTCCTCGAGCGCGCGCACTTCGGCGATCTGCGCGACCTGATCGCCCGGCGTCATTCCGAGCGCGCGGCGGTCACGGTCAACTCCACCGAGTCCGTGATGGCCGCATACCGACGCATGAAGCTATACGACGTCTCGCAGGTACCGGTGCTGAAGGACGGGCATATCGTCGGCATCGTCGACGAGGAGGACATTCTCCTCGAGGTGGTCAACAATCCTGCGCACTTCAACGAGGCGGTGACCAGCGCCATGGCGAGTCATCTGGTGACGGTGGGAGTCGACGCGCCGATGTCGCAGCTGATGGAGATCTTCAAACGCGGCATGGTGGCGATCGTCATTCACCAGGGCGAGTTCCAGGGGCTGATCACGCGCATCGATCTGCTCAACTGGCTGCGCCGCAGGATGTAGGGCAAACTCGTCGTCGCTCATGAGTGACGACGGCTCACATCGTTTCGCCACGCGCACCATTCACGGCGGACAGCACCCGGACCCGCAAACGGGCGCCGTCATGCCGCCGATCTACGCCACCTCGACGTATGTGCAGTCGAGCCCCGGAGTGCACCAGGGTTACGACTACGCCCGCACCCGCAATCCAACCCGCGACGCGCTGCAGGCCTCACTCGCCAACCTCGAAGGCGGGGCGGCGGCGTTCGCGTTCGCCTCCGGGATGGCGGCGAGCTCGACGATCCTCGAGTTACTCGACGCCGGCTCGCACATCGTCGCGATGAATGATCTCTACGGCGGCAGCTACCGCTTGCTCGAGAACGTGCGCAAGCGTTCGGCCGGGCACAGCGTCTCGTTCGTGGACCTCTCGCGTACCGATGCGCTCGAAGCGGCACTACGTAGCGAGACACGCCTGGTATGGGTCGAGACCCCCACCAACCCGCTCCTCAAGCTGGTGGACTTGAGCGCGGTGGCGCGCATCGCGCGCGCCCGCGGGTTGCTCACGGTCTGCGACAACACCTTCGCGACGCCCTATATCCAGCGGCCCCTCGAGCACGGCTTTGACATCGTCGTGCACTCGACGACCAAGTATTTGAACGGTCACTCCGATGCCATCGGTGGGGCTGCCATCGTGCGCAACGCCCCCGATCTCGCCGAGCGCATAGGCTACCTGCAGAATGCGATCGGCGGGGTGCCTGGTCCGTTTGATTCGTTCCTGACGCTGCGCGGCATCAAGACGCTCGCGCTGCGCATGCAGCGCCATTGCGCCAATGCGCTGGCGGTGGCGCAGTTTCTCGAGGCACATCCGCAAATCGAGCGCGTCTACTATCCCGGCCTTGCCAGCCACTCGCAGCATCAGCTGGCGCAGCGACAGATGAGTGCCGGCTACGGCGGCATCGTCACGGCCGTGCTGCGCGGCGGCCTCGATGCGGCGCGACGGGCGCTTGAGCGCTGCAAGCTGTTCTCGCTGGCGGAGAGTCTCGGAGGAGTGGAGAGCCTGATCGAGCATCCGGCGATCATGACCCACTCATCGCTCCCGCAGGCGGTGCGCCACTCGCTCGGGATCAGTGACGGCTTGATTCGATTGTCCGTGGGCGTAGAGGATGTTGAGGATCTGATCGCGGAACTGCGTCGCGCACTCGCCTGAAGTCCTCCTGGATCCGCTTCCGTGCCCTCCGCAGGGCCGTCAGGTCGATGGGAATTTCAGCTCCCGCTCGATCGCCTGGAAGCGCGGTTCTTTGTGCAGTGGATCCAGCAGTGGATCGACTTTCGTGTACACCAATCCCGGGTCGTGTATCTGCACGGCCTTGCCCAGCCAGTCCAGTGCGGCCTTGTGATCGCCCCATTGCGCCTGGATCTCGGCGTATTGATACGCGGAGGCGTCACCGGCCATTTGCATCGTCTGCGCGAAGACCTTCGCGGCATCCCCTTTACGACCGAGGCGGTCATAAACGATGGCCCGGCAAATGAGGCTGCGGTAGTTATCGGGCTTGACCTCGCACGCGGATTTGGCCTGCGTGAGGTTTCCTGCCAGGAATAGCACGATCCCGCGCTGCCCATGCAGGTCATCCGCATGCTCGGGTGCTGCGGCGATCGCCGCCTGATACGCTTTCGCACTTTCTTCGTACCGACGGGCGGACCTGAGCGTCGCGCCCAGCGCGCGGCGCACCAGGGGATTGAGAGGATCGAGTGCGACGGCGTGCTGCGCATCGGCGATCGCGCTGTCAAAGCGACCGAAATTGGCCGCCATCTGACCACAACTCTCCAGCACCCGAGCGCTGCCGGGAGCGAGCTCGCGGGCTCTGGCGCACGACTCGTCAGCCGCAGCGAATTGCTGCACGCCTTCCTCGATCGCACTTAGAGCAAGGTATCCCTCGGCAAGGCCCGGAGCGAGCACGATGGCGCGCTCGGCGTCGGCACGCACTTGCACCTCGATCGGCTGCATCTCCAGCCAATCACGACTGTTCTCCGCACAAGACCAGCGCAGCGCCGCGCGGTTGGCGTACGCCAGCGCGTAGTTGGCATCGAGGGCAATCGCCGTGTTCAATGTTTCGAGCGGTGCGGTGCAGTCTGCCGGTGAGGCACTGAGGGCGATGCGGCCCAGCGCCGTGCCTCGCAGGTACGCATCAAACGCCGCGGCGTTGCGCGTACCGCCCAGCTCGATCTTGGTCGCCACGTCCCCGAGCAGGCTCACCTTCAGGGCACTGGCAACCGCATCTGCGATGTCCGATTCAAGCTTCAGCGCATCACCGAGGTCGCGGTCAAATGTATGCGACCAGAGGTGATAGCCCGTTACCGCGTTGATCAGCTGCGTGGTGACCCGCACGGTGTTGCCAGAGCGGCGCACACTGCCTTCGAGAATTGCGCCCACATTGAGCTTGCGGCCGATCACACCGATGTCAGTGTTGGTTCCCTTGAACGAGAAGGCCGAGGTGCGGGCAGCCACCTGCAGCTCATTGATCTGAGCAAGGGAGTTCAGCAGCTCCTCGGTGAGTCCGTCGGATAAGTACTCCTGGTCCTTGTCTCCGCTCATGTTGACGAAGGGGAGCACGGCGATCGAGTGCGGCGGCGGGGCGAAGACTTGCGGAGCGGGCTTGCCGACCCAGGGTTTGGCAATGAAGAGGTACGCGGCGAATGCCACGAGTGCCGCGAGGCTACCGACCACGGCGAGCCATTTGGGGTTGAGGTGCGAGCGGCGTGTAGAGACCGGCGCAGCGGGTCGCGCAGTCGCGCCGGCTGGCTGCGATAACCCCGCCGAGAGAAGCTGCTTGACGCGCTTGACGAATTCAGGCGGCGTTTGCCCGGCTGGCAGGCGCGTCCACTGCACTTCGCGGAACTTGTCCGGGACGTGCTCTTCGTCATCGCCCGTCGCATCGATCACCACCGGCAGCAGGAATGCCTTGTGCGGGGTGATGAAGTGCGAGCGATCGACGGCGAGCTTCCATTCGAGGCGGAAATAGCCTTCCGCTCGCTCGTGCGTGTGTCTCGAGATGAGGGGCATGAAAAGCGCGCAGTTCTTGATCTGCCGGCGGATCGATTGATCCCAGGCATCCCCGCCGCGCAGCTCGCTCTGGTCGAGCCATACCTCGATTCCCGCCGCGCGCAGCGCCTCACAAATTCCCCGGGCCGCCTGCGCATCCTGCGAGGCGTAGCTCAGGAATACAGCGCCAGCGTCGGTACTGCCCTGGATCGGCGATTCTTCGCTCATTCCGCTATGGGTCTTATGGGGGCGCGGCAGCATGCCCTGAGCAATAGCCACGAGCAACTGCAGTGCGGGACGAAAATCCGTGGTCGCCTCGGCGAGAGCGCGCGCCGCACGCCGCCTCGTCTCAGGGATGCAGCCCCGCCTCACTCGTCAGATACACCGCGTACGTGCCGAGCCAGTGGCCGCCTTCGTAATGCTCACCCGTGACGGCAGGCAGCGAGGCAGCGGCGTGCTCGCTTGCGGCTTGCAGGAGGCTTGCGCGGCGCGGATCGCGCGCGGGCAATGCGTGCGCGATGCCTTGCAGCATCCACGCGCGGCTGAGGTTGAGGCCGTCGATATGCGCAAGCTTTGGATCCGCGCGGTCCGTCACCACTCCGGGTGACAGCCACGAGCGGGCACGAGCGGCGGCGCCGGAGCTCGCAGCCGTGAGCTGCGGCAGGAATCCCGTAAGCCAATGTGAGAAGTCCGCCGCCGCGAGCACCCGGCGCATGAAGTCCGCTTCGGCGAGGCACGGCGAGAGAAAGTCCTCGCCCGATGGCTCGTAAGCGAGCGGACAGGCGCGATCGTGCCGGTAGAAGCGCTCGGCGCCGTCGGCGAGCAGCGAGCGCATGCGGGCATCGCCGCGCGCGGTGGCCCAGTCCCACACGAGTCCGAAAGAGAACGCGGTCTGATCGTGCTCGCCAATGCGGATCGGGTAGTGGAGCTTGGGGAGCCACGCTTCGAGGCGCGCCGCCACTTCGGTCTCGAGCGGCGCGAGGATGGCGGACCAGCGACGCGCGTCGGCATCGCCCCAGCGCTGCAGCTCCATCGCGAGGCGCAGCAGCCAGGCAAGTCCATAGGGGCGCTCGAACGACGCACGCCCCGCGCCGTGCAGATACGCGATCTCGCCGCTGATGTTCTGCGGCGTGAAGCTCTGTGCGAGCGCCGTGCGTGCCTGTGACGCGAAGGGCGCCTGCGGGAAGAGACGCAGCAGCCGCACCAACAACCAGTGACCGTGAACGTCCGAATGCCAATCGAGACAGCCATAGAAAGCGGGAGTCAGCTCGTGCGGCGGCCGGGCATCGGCTGCGCTGTTGAGCGTATGGCTGAGGTGGTTCGGGTACTCCTGGTGCAGGCACTTCAGGGCGAGCGCCGCAAAGCGCGCTGCCGCGCCGACATCGAGCGAGCCCGCCGAGGGTGATCGTGCGCCTTGCGTCGTCCTTGGGGACGGCGCAGTTGTTGCGGTGGGCGCTGTCGCAGGCGCAGCCGGCAGAGCAGTCGGCACGGCGACCAGCACGATCACGAGTCGCAGAATGCGGCCAACTGACTCGGCGAGGGGCAGTCGAACGCTGCAGCAGCTCAAAATGCGGGCGTTCATGGTCACATGTTACGCTCGCCGCCGTGATTGAGCCGCTTCCCGTACTCCTCGTTCCCGGACTTCTGGCGTCGGCTCAACTCTACACGGCGCAGATTCCTGCGCTGTGGTCGCGGGGGCCGGTCATGATCGCGGACCCGGTCCGCGACGACACCATGGCGGCGATCGCCGCGCGCATCCTCGCCAGCGCGCCGCCGGTGTTCGCGCTCGTTGGCCTGTCGATGGGCGGCTATATCAGCTTCGAGATCGCCCGTCAGGCGCCGCAGCGCATCGCGCGGCTGGCGCTGCTCGATACCTCTGCGCGACCCGACACGCCCGATCAGAGCGCCGGGCGGCGCGCGCAAATCGCGCTCGCCGCGCAGGGTCGCCTGGCCGAGGTGCTCGACACGCAGTTTCCGCGCCTCGTCTCTCGAATGCATCGCGAGGACCGGGCGCTGCGCTCGCTCATCGATCGGATGGCCGAGGACGTCGGTGTGTCAGCCTTTATCCGCCAGCAGAACGCCTGTATGGGGCGTCCGGACTCGCGTCCGTTGCTTGGCCGTGTGGGCTGTCCGACGCTCGTGCTCGTGGGCGAGGACGACGAGGTGACGCCTCCGGAGCGCGCCGTGGAGATCGCCAGCGGCATCAGCGGCGCGCGGCTCGTCACGCTGCCGCGATGCGGACATCTCTCGACATTGGAGCAGCCGGCCGAGGTGACGCGCGCGCTGCTCGAATGGCTGAGTGCCTGACGGCGCGCTGACATGGGCACCGAGGTCGCGGAACGAGCGCTGTTGTTCGCACATCCCGATGCGGGGGGTGAATTCGTATGGAGCATCGCGGCGGACGTGAAGCTCACCGCGGGCGAGTCGCTTGTTTGCCACTACGCCTTGCACGGTGACATGGACCACGTATCCGTGCCCGGCGCGCGCGCCGGACGGCGCGCCGATGACCTGTGGAAGCACACCTGTTTCGAGGCCCTCGTTGCAGCGGATTACACGCCGGGCTATTTCGAATTCAACTTCTCTCCCTCGCTCGACTGGGCGGCGTACCGCTTCGCCGACTACCGCTCGGGCATGACCTTCGCCCCCGTCGGCAAGGCGCCGGGGCTGCAGGTCCGACGTACGACGCTGCAGCTCGAGCTCACCGCCACCGTGCACCTCGCCGGGCTCTTGCCGCTTTGCCGTGCGCCGACGCTGCGCCTCGCGCTCGCGGCAGTGATCGAAGAGGACGCCGGCCGGCTCTCGTACTGGGCGCTGCAGCATCCGCCCGGCAATCCCGACTTCCACCATCCCGACGGCTTTGCCCTGGAGCTTCCCAACAGATGAAAGTCGGTCTCGAACGGCTCGTCGCGCAGGGCGCGCTGCGCAAGGCTCTGGCAGGCAGGCGCGTGGCGCTGCTCGCGCATCCGGCATCGGTAACGCGCGAGCTGACACACTCTCTCGATGCGCTGGCGGCGCTCGGCGATGTGCGCCTGACGGCCGCATTCGGTCCGCAGCACGGCCTGCGCGGTGACAAGCAGGACAACATGATCGAGTCGCCGGACTACGTCGACCCGGTGCACCGCATTCCGGTCTTCAGTCTCTACGGCACCGTACGCCGCCCGACGGCGGCGATGTTGGATACGTTCGACGTGTTGCTCGTCGACCTGCAGGATCTCGGCTGCCGTATCTACACTTTTGTAACCACGCTGCGCTACGTGTTGGAAGAGGCCGCACGGCTGCGCAAGGCGGTGTGGGTGCTCGATCGCCCCAATCCTGTCGGGCGACCGGTGGAGGGACTGAGACTGCGGCACGGGTGGGAGAGCTTCGTCGGCTCGGGCGAGCTGCCGATGCGTCACGGCCTGACGCTCGGCGAGCTCGCGCGCTGGTTCGTCGCGACCTTGCATCTCGACGTCGAGTGCGAGGTGGTGACGATGGAGGGCTGGCAGCCGCTCGCCGCTCCGGGCTACGGCTGGCCGCTGCGCGATCGCACCTGGGTGAACCCGAGCCCGAATGCACCCGGGCTCTGGATGGCGCGCTGCTACGCCGGCACAGTGATGCTCGAGGGCACGACGCTCTCCGAAGGGCGCGGCACGACGCGCCCGCTCGAGCTCTTCGGCGCGCCGGACCTCGACGTCAGCGCGCTCCTCAAGGAGATGCACGCACTCGCGCCGCAATGGCTCACCGGCTGTCGGCTGCGGCCGTGTTGGTTCGAGCCGACTTTCCATAAGCACGTCGGCAAGCTGTGTGCGGGAGTGCAGGTGCACGTCGAGGATGCCGCCTACTACGAGCACGAGACGTTCAGGCCGTGGCGGGTCGTGGCGCTCGCCTTAAAGGCCCTGCGGCGGCTGCGGCCCGAATATCCCCTGTGGCGCGATTTTGCCTATGAGTACGAGCAGGGGCGCCTGGCGATCGACGTGATCAATGGCGGCGAGCTGTTGCGGCAGTGGGTGGACGATCCTGCCGCCGCTCCCGGCGATCTGGACGCGCTGGCGGTGGCGGACGAAGCCTCCTGGCGGGCAGAGCGGCAGGCGGTGATGCTTTATTGATTCCGCAAGCGGCCGAGGGGCTGAGTTGCCGGCCCCGGGGTGGGCGGTGACGCTGAGATTGCTGCGGCGCTAGCGACAGAATCAGAGGAGGGCGGGGGGCAGGGGGGTTCGAAAACCTCGCGGCACTGCGTCCTCAACAGTGTCGCTTAACAATAACTGCGTCGCATCGCCGTGCGGCGGGGAAGAAGAACAAATGGCCATCAGCCGTGTAACACGCCGCCTGTCCCTTCTCTGCGCGGCGCCCGCATTGCTCTGGTGCAATTCCCTCGTTCTCGCAGCTTCTGCGGGCGTGCCTGTTCACGTCGTCAAGGCTGACCTGAAGAGCCTGATCCGCGCAGCGGTCGACTCTCCGGTGCAGTTCGCCGTACTGGTGCCGCACACGGCGTCGACCGCCAACAGCGGCAACTGGTCGACTGCAAACGGCCGTGCGACCTGGCGATACGCGGTCGATATTCCCACGGCCGTCTCGATGTCCTTTCATGTTACCCAGTCCTCGCTTCCTGAGAGCGCCGTGCTCGTCGTACGGGGCACCAAGACGACTACGAGCTACCGCGCGCGCGACCTGCATCGCGGTGAGCTCTGGAGCCGCGTCCATCCAGGCGAGGCGCTGCAGTTCACTCTGACGGTCGCGGCGCCGGACCGCAGCAAGGTCTCGTTCAAGATCGTAAGCCTCCAGGCCGGCTATCGCTCACTGGGCCCCGGCGTGCAGGACCACCCGTACTACCGGCAATTGAAGGCGCAGCTCGAGCAGGCGACGGGTAATGCCGCGTGCGTGGCGAATTATGAGTGCCAAGTCACTACGGCGAACACGCCGCCAGGTCAGGCGACAGTCGCGCTAATAATTGGCAACCTTTGGGAATGCACGGGCGTGCTTCTCAATGATGTGCCGGGAGACAACACCCCGTATGTCTTGACCGCTCGACACTGCCAGACCGGAAAGCTTGGTGGCGGCGATCCGGGTGCGGCATCAACGGTGACCGTGTATTGGGACGCCGTTACCTCCTGCGGAGCCGCGCTGGGGTCGGTCTATGACGCGAACCTCTCAGCGCAGACCGGCGCCCAAACGATCGTTGAGCAGCAGGACGCTTGGCTCATCAAGCTCGACGTCAACCCCGTCGCTTCGGATGCGCAGTTTGCCGGATTCGACGCCTCCGGCGGTGCGGTGCAGGGCGGTTACACCATCCATCATGCAGAGGGCTATAACAAGCAGTTTGTCGAGTGGTACGGACGGGCCTACGCGGTGCAGCAGAACAATGTGGACGGTACCAGCTACTCGTCCAATTTCCTGGAGACCGTGAATCAGCTTGGAAACGTCGGCCCGGGAGCATCAGGCGGTGGACTTTTTGACCAGAATAACCATCTTGTCGGCTCGCTCACAGGCGGCCCCACGAGCACTGATCCGTCTGGATACGGAGCCTGTCCGGTGACCCCTCTCGCAGCGCCGAACGGTTCCAACACTGTCGCCTACTTCACCGCACTGGCGTCAGTGTGGAACTCAACAGCCGACACGAGCAGCAGTACCGGAAGTACAACGCTGAAGTCGGTGCTCGATCCCGTCAACACTGGCACCCAGGTAGTGTCGAGCATGCCGGTGGAGGTCGTTACTCTGACTGCCGAGCCCACCGTAATCTCCGATGGTCAGTCAGCAGAGCTTCAGTGGAGCGCGCCCACCGCTACGCAATGTACCGCAGGCGGCGGTCTGTCCGGCGATGGTTGGTCCGGGATGGTCTCCACTTCCGGAACTCGATCGATTACTGAAACCACTTCTACTGAAGTCACTTACACGTTGAGCTGCTCCTATCCCGGTGGGCGCACCGCAGCCACGGCGACGACCGTGGACTGGGTCGGGCCCACACCCGTCGTTACCCTCGCTGCGCCGTATGCTGTCTGGACCACGCGGCCCGCGCTAGTCAGCTGGAGCTCGAATCTCGCGCCCTGCTCGCTTAGCGGCGGCGGACTGTCGCTGACTAATTTACCACCAGTCGGCAGCACTACCACGACCCAGGCGACCGCGACTGACGTCACTTACACCGTGACCTGCGGCCCTGCGAACGATCAGGGATCGTATAGCGCAACCGTTATGTACGTAACGCCTAGCGTTATTCTGGAGGCGACGGGCACGGATCGCATTCTGGGTCAGGTGTTTGAGCTTCGGTGGCTGAGCTATGGCGATGTCTGTACGCCTTCCGGCGGAGCGCCGAATGACGGGTGGTCAAGTAACAACAGCTTCAACGCAAGCAACGCGCCCACATCGACGTTTGCCCCGGATGTAACTACGGTCGGGACCTACACCTACACTTTAACGTGCACGTCAGGCACGATCTCCGTCCCGCAGAGCGTTACGGTCACCTTCGAGCAGAATGCCCCGTACACTACCTCTTCACTCGGCGCGCTCTCGGTTACCTACAGCGACTCGCCGGCAGACTACGTGACGCTCAGCTGGGACTCAAACATCTCCAATTGCCAGATAAACACCAACCCGAACATTCCCTACGCGCTCAGCGATCCGCTCATGATTCCTTATCAGGCTCGGGGCTCGGCCGTACTTAGCCCACCCGCCCCCGGCACGTACTCGGTGTCCGTAACCTGCGCCATACCTGGCAATAACCCGACCACGGTGACTTCGACCCCGCAGACGCTCCCCGTCCTGGCGCCGCCCTCACCTACGGAGACGATGTCGATTACACCTGCCACCGTGATGCAGGGTCAGGCGTTCAAGGTCTCGTGGTCTTCGACCAACGCGAGTTATTGCGAAGGGTCTGGCGGCGTTCCGCAGAGTGGCTGGGACACTAATGGACTCTTTGGTGATCCTGCAGCGGGATCGTTCAGCTATTCTCCGGGCGGCGCAAATCAGACGGGTCAGTTTATCTTCACGCTGAGCTGCGAAAGCATCGCGACAGGTGTTCCAACCACTTCCACACAGGCAACTCTCACTGTCGAGCCGATCACTGACAAACTTACGATAACTCCCACAACCGTACGTACAAACCAGGCTTTCACGCTCAGTTGGACCTCAAGCGGGGCCAGTGGCTGCTCAGCGAGCGGTGGCGGAGCCAATGGAGCGCCGTGGTCGGGTACGCTGGGAACCACGGGGACGGCCAATCAAACTGCTACAACGGCGGGCGACTACACCTATACAGTCACGTGCACGGCCAATGGTTTCACGGCCCAAGCGCCGGCCAGCATTAAGGTCTCAGCTCCGAGTAGCAGCAGCACGAGTGGTAGTGGTGGCAGCAGCGGCGGGGGTGGTGGCGGCGGCGGAGGGATCGGACTGCTCGAGCTCGGCGCACTGGCGGGGCTTCTCGGCCTGCGCCGGTGGCGGCCGTCGCGCGCTCGCGACCCGCGACGATCGCCCGCGGCGGCCTGATGCGTACCCCGCTACGATTTACCGCGAAGCGCGCCGCGCCGGGTCATTCGAGCGCAACGCGCTCACTACGGCGCGATTGAAGGCGTCAACCGCATCGTAACCCGGATCCCAGTCGGCTTGGGGCCAGGCGCTGTTGGTGACGATCACGACGTCGGCTGCGGCGTCGAGGAAGATCATCTGGCCGAAGATCCCGATGGCGCGATACGAGCCGTCCGGGTTCACCCACCACTGGTAGCCGTAACCGATGTCATTCCAGTCGGTATGGATTTGCGAGCGCGAGGCGTCTGTCACCCAGCCTTCGGGAAGAATCGATACCCCATCGATCCTCGCGCCGTGCATGAAGAAGTAGCCGAAGCGCGCGTAGTCACGCAATGTGGCGTTGAATAGCGAGCGGCCGAAGCTACGGCCGAAACGGTCATTTACCCAGTAAGCGTCCGCTTCCATGCCGAGCGGACGCCAGATCTTGTCCTCGAGATAGGCGGCGAGCGTCTTGTGGACGGCCCGTTGCACGACGACGCCGAGTATCTGCGCATTACCGCTGTTGTAGAGGAACACGGTCCCCGGTGCGCTGGCGCGCGGTACGTGCGTCATATATTCGACGATGTCCACGCCAGAGCGCGTGTCGCCCGGCGTCGCAAGAGAGAGTGTCTTCCCCCAGTCGGATCCGGGGTCGGCGTAATTCTCGTTCCAGCGCAGTCCTGTCGACATCGTCAGCGCCTGGCGCAGGCTCACGCCGGAATACGCGGAGTCGGCGAGCTCGGGAATGTAGCGGCTGACCGGGTCGTCGAGACTGCCGATGGCGCCGTCGCGGATTGCAGCGCCGAGAAGCGTCGAGGTTATCGACTTCGCGACGGAGAACGATACCCATTGGTCGTGCTCGGTCCGACCGAGCGCGTAGCGCTCGAGCACGATGGTGCCCCGGTGCAGCACCATCAGGCCAGCCACGCGGTTGTGCTCCATGAACCCCGGCACGTCGAAGGATCTGCCGGCGACTGCGAATCGTACCTCGAGCTCGTGCGCTGACTTCGGCAGCGGCATGACTCGACTACCGTGATGGACGACGCCGCCACCGTAGAGTCGCGCCATGCTGCGGAATCCGACCAGCTTTTCCGCCGGCGTCCAGAACGCCTGCTTGTCGGGGGACGGAAGCTCCGCCGCCCCCACTGCCTGCGTGAGGGCGAGGATTGCGAGGCCAAGGGCGATCACGGCGCCTCGCAGCATCTGCATTGTCATATTTCCTGGGTTGCTGATCTGCCCGCCGGGGTGCGGGAGCGTGCGCTGTTTTGCTTGAAGTATCAATGCGCTGGCTCTGGAGGCCTTGAGAGCACGAATGCGGGCGCGGGATGAAATCCAATCTCGCGACAGATTCTTTTCAGGGGCGATGCGCCACCCTGGAGAAGTATGATTGGCTGAGAACAATAACCGGCGATGCAACGCCGGCCCGGCAGGGGAGTATCAACAGATGACCACGAGCCGCATCAGATGGGGCGTCTGCCGTGCACGCGTGTCGACCGTATTGCTGCTCGCGAGCGCCCTAGGCGGCGCGACGGTCACCGCCGGGGCCGATGTCGCACCGCCGTCGGCGGAGGTATTCGGCGCTCTGGCGGAAAGCAGCAACGTGGTGATGACGCCGAACGGCCAACGTCTCGCATGGATGGACCACCGCTTTGCGAGACCCCGGGTCGTTATGTTCGACATCACTACGCGCAAGGAGCTGCGCGTCCTCGCGCTGCCCGAGCGCCTGAAGATTCGGCGCATCGTGTGGAATGACGACGAGACGCTGATCATCACCTTCAGTGAGACGGAGAATGCGCAGGCCGCGACTCAAGTATCGCGCGAGTACTACGTCAACATGGCCTACGATGCGAGCGGCGGCGATGGCCGCCTGCTGCCCGTGGCGAGGGACAATACCAACGATCCCCGGACAGCGGTGTCGGCTACAGGTAGCCATTTCGCAGCGCGGAAGGTCAATATCAATACCAACGAAGCCCGGATGGCAGTAGCTACTTATCTGGTGCGAACACGCCCGAGCAAGCCGCACTCAGTCATCATGGCGAGCCAAGCGTGCTATCGAGTCGGCAATTGTCTGCTCGAGGTTGACACTGCCACTGGAGGAGCGGCGGTCATCAGGTCCGGAAATGAGCACACCGTTGGCTGGGTGGTGAACCGCGACGGCGTACCCGTGGCGCGCGAGGACTGGGACTGGAAGACACGAGCTTACCGCTTATACGCCTTCTCCGGTGAGAGCGTGCGGGAAATCCTGCGCAGGGACGACAATGCGCCGCCGACCCTCGCAGGTATTCTCCCTGACAGTTCCGCGCTCGTGCTGCTGACGGCAAACGGACGCAGTCGTCAAGCGGCGTGGGCGCTGCCGCTCGACGGCTCACCGCTGCGGCTACTGGCAGAAGACTCGGAGGCCGACATAACGGGTACCTACATGGACAGCCATAGCGGGGCAATCATCGGCGTTTATGCCAGCGGCACGAAGACCCGCATCGATTGGCTGGACCCGGCAGCGCGCCATCGCGCCGAGGTCGTGGAACATGCTTTCCCCAACAGATCGGTCGACATCTACGGCTGGTCCAGCGACGGCTCGCGCACGCTTGCCGAGGTGCAGTCGCCGTCCATGCCGCCAATCTTCTACCTCATCGACTTCTCGACTCATCGTGCCGATATCGCCGCGGAAGCATATCCGGCACTGGCCAATGTGGCGCTGGGCGAATGGAAAGAGATCACGTACAAGGCACGCGACGGCACGCCGATCCCCGCGTACCTGACGATGCCGCCGGGTAATCGCGCAGGCGCGGTGCCACTGGTTGTTTACCCCCACGGTGGACCGAACGAGCGGGACTACCCCAAATTCGACTGGTTCGTGCAGTTTCTTGCGACACGGGGCTACGCGGTTCTGCAGCCGCAGTTCCGTGGCTCCTCAGGTTTTGGTGAGGCCTTCCAGAGGGCAGGCTATCGGCAGTGGGGCGGCCTGATGCAGAACGACGTCACCGACGGCGTCCAAGCGATGATCGAACAGGGCATTGCGGACGCCCACCATGTCGGGATCGTCGGCATGTCGTACGGCGGCTACGCTGCCCTCGCCGGTGCGGCCTTCACCCCGACGCTTTACTCGTGCGCCGTGAGCATCAACGGCGTCTCGGACCTGCGGGCCCTCATGGAGGAGGAGATCCCGAGGTACGGCACCTTTGTGCGCTTCATCTCGGCATCGCAATCCGAATTCGCCGAGCGGATCGGGCCGGAAACCGACCCGGCACTGAGGTCCAAATCGCCCATCAACTCTGTCGCAGCCATCCGGATTCCGATACTCATCGCCTACGGCAGCGGCGATGCGCGCGTGCCGAATGAACAGTCCCAACGCATGGCCGAGGCATTGAGCAGAGAGGGCAGGCCGGTCACCCTGGTCAAGCTGCCCGATGAGGACCACTGGCTGTCGCGCACGGAGACACGCGTACAGCTCCTGCAGGCGCTCGACAGCTTCCTGCACGAGCATCTGTAGAGCCGGGCGCGCCCAACTCGCGATGGCAGCAGGAATGCCATCGTGATGGTCTGGTGGAACGCGACATCCGAGAGACTGTGCGACCTGACCCCTCCTCACCCCTCGCGTCTGCGCGTCAGCACCCGATCCATCGACACGATAAGCAAGGCGCTCGCCGCGTACTGCGCAAAATGTGTCGGATAGCTGCCCGCGGCGGCCGATATGAGCTGCGCGCAGGAAAACACAATGAGCAGCAGCGACAGGCCGAGCCACTGCACTCGCCGCCAGAGCAGCAATAGCGCCCCGAGGACTTCGGCTGCCGCGAGCAGCATGACGTGATGAGCGGGTGCATCGAGCAGCGTTTGCATACTCGCCACTACGATCAGCACGCTGAACACGAGGCGGTAGGCGGTGAGAATCCTGCGCGGCGTCATGGTATGCGCGCCGGCAGCACGAAGGTACGCCGTGCGAGGTCACTCGCGAGCTGACCGCGACCGTACCACTGAGCAAGCACCCCCTTGTCGGTCAGCTCCGGATGAGCTTGCTCGAAGGCGGCAAAGTCCGCCTGGCAGCCCAGTTCCATTCGCTCGGCGACCAACGAGAGGAACGCCACCGTGATGGTCTGGTGGAACGCCTGCGGCTTGCCCGCCTTCGTGGTCATCGTGCGCAGCGCCTTCGAGAACAGCCAGACGCTTTCGGCAAAGTCATGACGCCGCAACATCTCGAACGCCATGCGTACGTGCTCGCGATGCGGGAAGCTCGCGGCGTCCATCTTTCCACCTACGAAGCGCTCAAGGTCGGGACAGTCAGGTGTCATCGGCGCCAGTCTCGCGCAGTCGGTGTGAGTCCCGGGCGTTGAGATCGAGGCCGTAAACCGCGCGCAGGGCCCTGATTTTCTTCAGCGTCGCGACGGAGAAGGGCGCCTTGCCCTCGAACGCGTGCAGCACAATCCCCTCGAGGAGGTCGCCGAGGGAGAGATCCAGCTCGGTGGCGAGCGCTTTCAGCACTTTCAGCAGGCGGCTCTCGAGGCGGACACCGGTCTGAGTACGGGTGATCTCCTTCATGGCGATCTTGGTACCATGTTACCAAGGTACCTGTCAACCGCCACAACGCCGCTGCTCGTTGCGCAAACCGGCAGGCGAGCAGTCTCCTGCGGCGGACTCAGCCTCCGGGCGTAATTCCCGCTTGAGGCGCAGCCTTCGGCGGCGAGCTGCCCGCAGCAAGGCAGCTCGGGTACGGCGGCAACTCCGACGGCACGATGGGACAGGGCCTCACCGGGGCAAGCTTCGCAAAGTGGGCGCGCCTATGCGCGGCTTCTGTTGTAATGTTTGGCTGCATGCTCCCCGCCCCCGATATCAGCGCTTATCGCAAGCATTGGGCTGCGCGCCTCGGCACCGCGCCGTTCCTGCCCATGTCGCGCGCGGAGATGGATGCGCTCGGGTGGGACAGCTGCGACGTCATCATCGTCACCGGCGACGCCTACATCGATCACCCGAGCTTCGGCATGGCGATCGTCGGTCGCGTGTTGGAAGCTCAAGGCTTTCGCGTCGGCATCATCGCACAGCCCGACTGGCACAGCGCTGCCGACTTCGGCGCGCTCGGGCGGCCCAACCTGTTCTTCGGCATCACTGCCGGCAACATGGATTCGATGGTCAACCGCTACACTGCCGATCGCCGCCTGCGCAGTGATGACGCCTATACCCCGGGTGGCGTTGGCGGCAAGCGTCCCGATCGCTCGGTGATCGTCTACGCGCAACGCGCCCGCGAGGCATACCGCGACGTGCCGATCGTCATAGGAGGCATCGAGGCATCGTTGCGGCGCATCGCGCACTTCGATTACTGGTCCGAGAAGGTGCGCCGTTCGGTGCTGCTCGATGCCAAGGCGGATCTGCTCATCTACGGCAATGGTGAGCGCCAGATCTGCGAGCTTGCCCACCGCCTCTCCGCGGGCGAGGCGATCGCCGACATCATCGACATACGCGGCACTGCGGTCGTGCGCCGGGACGTGCCTCGAGGCTGGATCGAGATCGACTCGACCCATCTCGATGCCCCGGGCCCACTCGACCCGCCCGTCGACCCGTATGCGATGGCCGATGGAGGAACGTCGGGCAAGGTGGCGGATACGGTCGCGGCGGGCGCTTGCGCGCTTACGCCCGCGCAACCGCAACCGCAACTGCAGCCGCAGGAGCGCCCGCACGCCGGCGCGCAGCCGGCGGCAGCGAACGAGCGCGTCGTGCGCTTCGTCAGGCGCGTAAAGAATGCTGACCGCGAGCGCAGCGTCGTCCGCATGCCATCCCAGGAAGCGGTGGCCGCGGATCCGGTGCTCTATGCACACGCCTCGCGGATCCTCCACACGGAATCCAATCCGGGCAACGCGCGCGCGCTGGTGCAACGTCACGGCGACGTGGACGTCTGGCTCAATCCGCCCCCGATCCCCCTCACCACACCGGAAATGGACTGGGTCTACGAGCGACCCTTTCGCCGCGCGCCGCATCCCTTCTACGGCGAGAGCCCTATTCCCGCCTGGAAGATGATCCGATTCTCGGTCGCGATCCAGCGCGGCTGCTTCGGCGGCTGCACCTTCTGCTCGATCACCGAGCACGAGGGACGCATCATCCAGAGCCGCTCGGAGGACTCCGTGGTGCGCGAGATCGAGAGCGTGCGGGACAGCGTGCCGGGATTCACGGGCGTCATCTCCGATCTCGGCGGTCCAACCGCGAACATGTACCGCCTGGCCTGCAAGAGCCGCGAGATCGAGAGCGCGTGCCGGCGCCCGTCGTGCGTCTATCCCGGCATCTGTCCGAATCTCGACACCGACCACACGCCGCTCATCCGTCTCTATCGCCGCGTGCGTGCGCTGCCGGGGATCCGCAAAGTGCTCATCGCTTCGGGAGTGCGCTATGACCTCGCGGTGCAATCGCCCGAGTATGTGAAAGAGCTCGCGCAGCACCACACCGGGGGTTACCTCAAGGTCGCGCCCGAGGCCCTCGCCGAAGGGCCGCTCGCGAAGATGATGAAGCCCGGAATCGGCGCGTACGATCGCTTCCAGGAGCTCTTCGAGCGCTATTCGCGCGAAGCCGGCAAGGAGCAGTTCCTGATCCCGTACTTCATCGCCGCGCATCCGGGGACCTCGGACGAGGACATGCTGCAGCTCGCACTGTGGCTCAAGCGCCAGCGCCTGCGTGCCGACCAGGTGCAGGCGTTTCTTCCCGGGCCCATGGCGACCGCCACGGCCATGTATCACTCGGGCAAGAATCCTCTGCGCCGGATTACGCGGACGAGCGAGGATGTGCTGATTCCGAAGGGTCTGAAGGTGCGCCGCCTCCACAAGGCTTTCCTGCGCTATCACGATCCGCACAACTGGCCCATGTTGCGCGAGGCGCTGCGCCGCATGGGGCGTGCGGACCTGATTGGCAACGGTCGGCGTCAGCTGGTGCCTGCGTGGCAGCCCGTCGACACCGGCGGCTCCCCTGAGGGCCGGCGCGCAGGCGCGCGCCCCTTTCGCACGCAGCACACGGGTCTGCCGCGTGCGCCGCGCATGCGTGGCGGGCGGCCCCGTGGTCGCAAGCCCTCCGCCGGCTGAGTGCGCCCGACTCGGGCGGAACGCGTTCCGCCTCCCACGCAAGCTGCATTATACTATACCCCCTACCCTATCTGACGGGCTGGAGGGCGAGCGCGATGAGCAGCTTCGTCAGCCTATTGCAGCAGGGCAACTCCTGGCTGTTCGTGCCGAGTGCGATTCTGCTCGGGGCGCTCCATGGCCTCGAGCCGGGACACTCGAAGACGATGATGGCCGCCTTCATCATCGCGATCCGCGGCACGGTGACGCAGGCGGTACTGCTCGGGTTGTCGGCCACCGTGTCGCACACCGCGGTGGTCTGGACCGTTGCCCTCGGCGGTCTGTATTTCGGGCGGGAATGGAACACCGAGGCCACCGAGCCGTACCTGCAGGTCGTCTCTGCAGTGATGATCGTGGGGGTGGCGTTGTGGATGCTGGCACGCACGCGGCGCCACCAGGCCGCGGCCGCGGCCGCCGCGCCTCACCACTCTCACGATCACGAACACACGCATGATCACGGACACGCGCACGCGCATGATCACGCGCACACTCACGGACGTGACCCTGGGCACGGGCATGCGCACGAAGCTGGCGACGCGACCGACGCCGCGGCCGACATGCGCCGCATCGATACCGGCCACGGTGTCGTGGCGCTCGAGCTTACCGGCGAGAGAGGGAAGGGGAGGTTCCGTCTCCATCCCGAAAGCGGTGACACCTGGCTCGCTCAGGAAGTGCAGATAGAGACCGAGCGTGCCGACGGCAGCCGCGAGCTCTTCAGTTTTAGAGCGCATGGCGATTTTCTTGAATCGGCACAGCAGGTCCCGGAGCCGCACGAGTTCGTCGCCCGACTACGCCTCGGGTGCAGAGGGCACAGTCACGACTACGACCTCGAGTTCGTCGGGCCGCACCACCGCCATGCCATCAGCTCCTATGCCCGGCTCGATGTGAGTGCGCCGGGATATCAGGACCCGCACGAGCTCGCCCACGCCAACGACATTCGTCGACGGTTCACCAACCGCCAGGTGACCACCGGACAGATCGTGGTCTTTGGTCTCACCGGGGGACTACTGCCGTGTCCCGCCTCGATTACCGTGTTGTTGCTATGCCTGCAGTTGAAGAAAGTCGCGCTGGGCGCCACGCTGGTGTTGTGCTTCAGCATCGGGCTGGCGCTCACGATGGTGGCTTCCGGTACCGTCGCCGCGCTCGGCATGAAGCATGCCGCGCGCCGCTTCTCCGGCTTCGGCGAGCTCGCCCGCAAGGCGCCCTACGTGTCGGGGGTCATGATTCTGCTGGTCGGTCTGTACCTGGGCTATCGCGGGCTGAGCGCCCTCGGCTGAGCTCGCGCCCCGTTACGCAATTGCGAATCCAGGCAACGCAAGAGTAGGGTGATCATCATGGAAGCTTCTCTGCGGTCCATCCGCGGCGCGCTGGTCCTCTCGTTCGCGCTCACTCTCTCTGTACTCGTGCTGCTCGCACTGGCCGGCCCCGGTGGCACGGCCGTCGCGGCTTCACCGGAGCCGGCGAGCACGTCTGCGACGGCTTCGGGTGAGCCATCCGGGCCTGCCGCCGCAGTCGCAGTCCTCGAGATCGACGGGGCGATCGGCCCTGCGACCGCGCGCTACGTCGTGCGCGGGCTGGAAACGGCCAGCAAGAGCGGCAGCCGCCTGGTGGTGCTCGAGCTCGACACGCCCGGAGGGCTCGACAGCTCGATGCGCGACATCATCCGGGCAATCCTCGCCTCCCCGATTCCGGTGGTGAGTTACGTGAGTCCGCCGGGAGCCCGGGCCGCGAGTGCCGGCACCTACATACTCTATGCGAGCCACATCGCCGCCATGGCGCCGGCGACCAACCTGGGCGCTGCGACGCCGGTGTCGATCGGCGGCGAGCCCGAGCCGGCTCCGATGCCGTTCCCGGGCGGCGGCGAGCATCCCGGGAAGAAGAATGACGGGGACACCCAAGCCGCGAGCGACGGCAACGGCGGCGACAGTCATGGCGGCAACACCGGCAAGGGTAGCGGCAAGGGCGGCGGCTCGAGTAACGGCGACGCCAACGCAAACGGCAAACCCGGTGAAGGCGGCCACAGCGGGAACGGCGGCAGCAGCGAGTCGCCGCCTGTCCCCGGCACCGCGATGGAGCGCAAGGTCGTCAACGACGCCGTCGCTTACATCCGCGGGCTCGCCGAGCTGCGGGGTCGTAACGCCGAATGGGCCGAGCAGGCGGTGCGCGGCGCGGCGAGTCTGTCGGCAACCGCGGCGCTCCAGCAGAGAGTCATCGACGTCATCGCCCGCGATCTGCCGGACCTGTTGGCACGCATCGATGGACGCGAAGTCAAGGTCAACGACCGCGCAGTGAAGATCGAGAGCCGCGATCTCACCGTCGTGCATATGAAACCGGATTGGCGCACCAATCTTCTCGCAATGATCACGAATCCGACGGTCGCGTACGGGCTCATGGTGATCGGCATCTGGGGATTGTTGCTCGAAGGGTACAACCCCGGCGCGGTGCTCCCCGGCGTGGCGGGCTCGATCTGTCTGATAATCGCGCTGTTCGCCTTCCAGATCCTGTCGGTGAACTACGCCGGGCTCGCGCTCGTCGTGGTCGGTACGGCGATGATCATCGCCGAGTTCTTCTTCCCGACCTACGGCTCGCTCGGAGTCGGCGGACTGATCGCGTTCGTCGTCGGCTCACTCATACTCTTCGACACCGATGTGCCCGGCATGAATATCGGCCGGCCGCTGATCGCGGCCTTTGCGACCACCGGCGCACTCATGATCGCCGGCATCGTCTACCTCGGGACGCGCTCGATGCGACACCCGGTTGCGACCGGCACACAGGGCATGATCGGCGCTTCGGCCGAGGTGATCGCCGATTTCACCGGCAAAGGCCGCGTGCGCTATGGCGGTGAGTTGTGGAACGCGCGCAGCGATCGCACAGTGCGCGCCGGAGAGCTGGCGCGCATCGTCAAGGTGGAAGGTCTAACATTGTGGGTCGAGCCGCAGTAGACCGGCACTGACCCCCCACTCAAGTCGACCGGAGACTATTCATGCCATTCGGGATCGCCATCATCGTACTGATCCTGGTGCTGCTCTTCAGCGCCCTCAACGTGCTCAATGAATACGAGCGCGCCGTGGTGTTCACACTCGGGCGCTTCACGGGAATCAAGGGCCCGGGGATGGTGCTGATCTTCCCCGCGGTGCAGCGCATGCGTCGCGTCGACCTGCGCGTCATCGTGCTGAGCGTCCCAAAGCAGGACGTCATCACGCGTGACAACGTCTCGGTGAAGGTGAACGCGGTGGTGTATTTCCGCATCGTGGACCCAGGCAAGGCCATCATCCAGGTAGCCAATGCCTTCGATGCCACGAGCCAGGTCGCACAGACGACGTTGCGCTCGGTGGTCGGCCAGCACGAGATGGATGACCTGCTCGCGCAGCGCGACAAGCTCAACGTCGACCTGCAGCGCATCCTCGACCAGAACACCGAGGCCTGGGGGATCAAGGTCTCTACCGTCGAGATCAAGGACGTCGACCTCGACGAGACCATGATCCGCGCCATGGCCAAACAGGCCGAAGCCGAGCGCACGCGGCGCGCCAAGATCATCAACGCCGAGGGCGAAAAGCAGGCGTCCGAGACGCTGGTGGATGCGGCGCAGATGCTTGCGCGCCAGCCGAGCGCGCTGCAGCTGCGCTACCTGCAGACGCTCGCCGACATCGCGCACGAGCGCACCCAGCTGATCGTCTTCCCGCTGCCGCTCGACCTGATCAAGCCGCTGCTCGGAATACGTGAATAGCGGTCGCACGCTCGCCGTCGCAGGTCTGCTACTCGCGCTTGCCACAGTGGGTGGGGCCTTCGGCGCCCATGCGCTCAAGGCTCACCTGCCCGCCGAGCGACTGCAACTGTGGGACACGGCCGTGCGCTATCACTTCTTCCACGCCCTCGGGCTGCTCGGCGTCGGACTCACGTTGCGCGTCCAGGACAGCGGTGCGCTGCGACTGGCCGCGGCGCTGATCGTGACCGGGATCGTGCTGTTCTCGGGGAGCCTCTACGCGCTCGCACTCGGCGCGCCGCGCCCGATTGGCGCGCTCACGCCGCTCGGCGGAGCGGCCTGGATCGCCGCATGGCTGCTGTTCGCCTGGGTCATGCTGCGCCGGGTATAGAAGGAAGGCAGGGATGAGGGCGGATACAGATGGCGCAGAACCGCAAGGAGAGCAACTCATGAACGACCGCTCGCGCCTGCTCGGCAGCGCACTCGTCTGCCAGCTGGCGATTTCGGCAAGCCTGCCGGCGACGGCTGGGGGCGCAACCAGCGCGGCTGCGGCCCATGCGCAGATCGGCGCCTTCGGTCTCGACCTGACGGGCGGCGACCCAACCGTCAGGCCGGGCGACGATTTCGAGCGCTACGCCAACGGTCACTGGGACGATACGGCGCAGATCCCGCCGGACCGCCCATCCTGGGGCACGTTCGCGATGCTGCGCGAGCGCGCGCTCGGACAGGTGCACGAGATTCTCGAGGCATTGCCCGATCACGCCGCACCCGGCAGCAATCCGCAGAAGCTCGCCGATTTTTACCGCTCCTATCTCGATACCGCCGCGATCGACAAGGCGCGGTTGTCGCCTGCGCAGCCGGCACTCGATGAGATCGCCGCCGCAAAAACCGCCGCAGATATCGGGCACCTCATGAGCCGGCCGGACCTGCAGCTGACCGCGCCGGTCGAGTTCGGCATGCAGCCCGACGAGAAGGACCCCGACCATTACATGGTCGTGATAGGCCAGGGCGGACTCGGGATGCCCGATCGCGACTACTACCTCAAGGACGAGCCCGTCTACCGCGAGCTGCGTGCGAAGTACCAGGCACACATCGAGCGGCTGCTGAAACTCGCGGGCGATACTGACGCCGCGCAGGAAGCGCAGCTGATCCTCGCTCTCGAGAAGCAGATCGCGACTGCGCACTGGCCGCGGGCCAAGCGCCGCGAGCGCGATCTCACCTACAACCCGCACACGCGCGAGGAGTTGCCGTCTTTTGCGCCGGGGATGCCCTGGCTGGCACTCCTCGAAGGAGCCGGCCTCGAAGGCCAAGCACGCTTCGTGGTGCGCGAAGCCGATGCCGTGCAGGCGCTCGCCAGCCTCTTTGCGCAGGTGCCGCTGCCGCAGTGGCGCACTTACCTGCGCTATCACTATCTCGCCGCCAATGCCGATGTGCTGCCCAAGGCATTCGATGACGAAGTATTCGATTTCTACGGGCACACGCTGCATGGGCAACCCCAACAACGACCGCGCTGGAAGAGGGCAGTCGCGGCCGTGGACGACGGTCTCGGTGAGGCAGTGGGTCAGTTGTACACCGAGCGCTACTTTCCTCCTGCCTCGAAGCAACAGGTGCTCGAGCTGGTCGAGAACCTGCGCGCCTCGTATCGCGAGCGCATCGGCCATCTTGCGTGGATGAGCGCTGAAACCCGGAAAGTAGCGCTCGAGAAGCTCGCCGCCTTCCATCCGAAGATCGGCTATCCCGACAAATGGCGCGACTACTCGGCCCTGGACGTGACGGCGGGCGATGCTTTCGGCAACTCGGCACGCGCCGCCGCGTTCGAGTGGCAACGCGAGGTCAAGCGGCTCGGCGGGCCAACCGATCGCGCTGAATGGGGCATGACGCCGCAGACCATCAACGCCTATTACAACCCGACATTCAACGAGGTGGTCTTCCCGGCCGCCATCCTGCAGCCGCCATTCTTCGACCCCCACGCCGACGCGGCCGTCAATTACGGCGGTGTCGGCGGCGTCATCGGCCACGAGATGGGTCACGGCTTCGACGACCAGGGCTCGAAGTCCGATGCACGCGGTGTGTTGCATACCTGGTGGGGACCTGCGGACACCGAAGCGTTTCACAAGCGTGTCGATCGGCTGGCGGCGCAGTACGACGGCTTTACCGTCCTGCCGGGTCTCAACATCAATGGCCATCTGACACTCGGTGAGAACATCGGCGATCTGGGCGGCGTCGCGGTCGCCAACGAGGCATATCACCGCTCGCTGCACGGCAAGGCTGCGCCGGTACTGGCGGGACTCACCGGGGATCAACGCTTCTTCCTTTCTTGGGCGCAGGTGTGGCGCAACAAGCAGCGCGAGGAGGATCTGCGCACCCAGGTGACCAGCGACCCGCACAGCCCCGCCAAGTTCCGCATCAACGGCGTGGTGCGCAACGTCGATGCCTGGTACACGGCTTTCCACGTGCAGTCGGGCGAGAAGCTGTACCTGCCTCCCGCGGAGCGCATTCACATCTGGTGATCTCCGGACTACCGATCGATGCGGCGCTGCCGGAGCTGCGCGACGCGCTCGCTACCAAAGGCGCCGCAGTGCTGCAGGCGGCGCCAGGGGCCGGCAAGAGCACCGTTGTGCCGCTCGCGCTCCTCGAGGAAGCGTGGGCACGTGGCAAGAGGTTGCTCATGCTCGAGCCGCGCCGGCTGGCGACGCGCGCCATCGCCACGCGCATGGCACGCGGACTCAATGAACGCGTTGGCGAGACGATCGGCTACCGCATGCGCCTCGACACCCGCGTCTCGCGTTCGACGCGCGTCGAGGTCATTACCGAGGGTGTGCTGACGCGACTGCTGCAGGAAGATCCGGCGCTCGAGGGCGTCGCTGCGGTGATCTTCGATGAATTCCACGAGCGCAACCTGCAGGCCGACCTCGGCCTGGCGCTCGCGCTCGATGCGCGCGCCACGCTCGCACCGGACCTGCGCATCCTGGTGATGTCGGCGACACTCGAGGCATCCGCGGTGGCGCGCCTCATCGGTGGTGCGCCGCACGTCAGCCTGCCGACACGCGAGTTCGCCCTCGAGTTGCGCTATGCGGGCCGCGGCGCGCCACTGCTGCCGGCGGCGCGGCACTCGGCGCCTGGGCCGCGGGGCCAGCTTTCCGCCGAGCAGGTCATCGCGCAGCTGGTCGTGCGCGCGTTGCGCGAAGAGCCGGGCGATGTGCTGGTCTTTCTGCCGGGCGCAGCGGAGATCCGTCGCCTGCAGGCGCTGCTCGAGTCGACACGGCGGGAGGTCGGGGCTTGCGGCGATGCCGTGCGGATTCTGCCCCTCTACGGCGATCTCGCGAGCGAGCAGCAGGATGCCGCGCTCGCACCTGCCGAGCCCGGCACGCGCAAAATAGTGCTCGCTACCAACATCGCCGAGACTGGCCTCACGGTACCCGGCGTGCGGATCGTGGTCGATTCCGGGCTGACGCGCCGGGCGCGCTTTGACCCGGTGACCGGCATGAGCCGTCTCGAGACGCAGCGCATCTCACGCGCCTCCGCCGAGCAGCGCGCGGGCCGCGCGGCGCGCACGGCACCCGGCGTTTGCTACCGCGCCTGGAGCGAGGGCGCGCACGGCTCTCTCGCCGCCTTCACGTCCCCGGAGATCAGCGATGCGGACCTCGCACCGCTCGCGCTCGAGCTCGCGAGCTGGGGCATTCGCGAGGCCGGCACGCTGCGCTGGCTGGATACGCCGCCGGCCGCCATGTTGGCGAGCGCGCGAGACCTGCTCAGCCGCCTGGGCGCGCTCGAGGGCGAGGGGCGTATCAGCGCCCACGGGCGCGAGATGGTGCGGCTCGGGGTACACCCGCGCCTCGCGCACATGCTGCTGCGGGCGCGTGGCCTCGGGAGGCTGCCGCTCGCCGCGCGGCTTGCGGCGCTTCTCTCGGAGCGCGATCTGCTGCGTGCTGACCGTCGCGGTGCCGATGCGGACATCCGCACGCGGCTCGAGCTGCTCGACGGCGAGCACGGCGGCGCCGCCGTAGAACGTGCAACGCTCGAGCGAGCGCGCCGCGCCGCACAGGATATCGTGGAACTACTGCGGTCGGCCGGCCGGACTCATGTACCTCCCGGCGCTGCTGCGCAGCGCGGTACGAGCGATGGCGATGCGGGCCTTTTGCTGTCATTCGCCTATCCCGATCGCATCGGGCTGCGCCGACCTGGCGGCGAGGGCCGCTACACACTGGCCAACGGCCGCGGCGCGATCTTCGCGCAAGCTCAGTCGCTCGCACGGCGCGAGCTCATCGTCGCCGTGGACCTCGACGATCGCGAGCGTGATGCACGCATCCTGCTCGCCGCGCCGCTCGAGCGCGAGGCGCTCCTCGCG
>Ga0307476_10000322_pt1 | contig 40662 bp, 33 predicted proteins | sample atmos_gasesECM2C_2_FD_203314 | JGI IMG/M metagenome (GOLD analysis project Ga0307476, IMG submission 203314) | Hardwood forest soil microbial communities from Morgan-Monroe State Forest, Indiana, United States - atmos_gasesECM2C_05 | ecosystem: Environmental > Terrestrial > Soil > Temperate... | reverse complement strand
CCAAGCAGCATGACGGCGCTCAGCGCCACGGCGACCGTCATGGCGGCAAGCCCCGCGCGCGGCACGAGCTTGGCATTGAGCCAAGACAGAGAGAGCGCCGCAGCGGCAAGCCCGAGCAGCACTGCGAAGGTGGCGCTGTGGGTCGAGCCTGCGAACGCAATGAACAATACCAGCGCGTAGCGTTCGCGCCTCGCAATCCGATCGCCGTGCCACACCAGCGCGTGCAACGCCAGCACCGCGAGACCGGCGAAAATGTCCGTCAGCAGAACGCTCGCCAGCCACGGCAACGCCGTGGTCAGCGCCAGCGCCGCCGTGATCGCCGGCAGCGCAATCGGATGAACCGTGAATCGATGGGTCCGCAACAACAGGCCGATGATCCAGACCGTTGCCAAGGCTTGCAGGATGACGATCGGCCAGAAGTCGAGCGGCCAGCCGGCGGCGAGGAAGAGCCCGTACGTCGTCGACCGGCTCGGCACCAGATAGCCCTCGAACCAGCGCGCCAGATAGCCGCCGGTGTCATATTCCAGAAGCGGAAAGCGGTTCCATAGCGCCGGCGACAGCAGAATGAGCGTCGCGGCAGTCGTCGAACTCGTCCGCGTAACCAAGCTCGGTGAATCGGTCATGGGCAAATATTAGCGGACTTGTGATGGACGGACCGTTCGGCAGGATGAGGCAATTCGGCGCGGATTTCCATGAAGGTGGCGGCTCAGGCCGTAGCCAAAGGCGTGCATGACCAGCCAAAAAGCCAAGATTCTTGTGGCATTTCGCCGGGAAGGACGTTTCTCTGTAGCGGGCGATCGGCCCAGAGTGAGGCGAGGACGGCGCATGGTGCGGGCGGTCATCGTGAGCATCGCGCTCCTCGCCGCGGCGGTGCCGGCCATCGCGCCAGCGCTGGCGCAATCCGGCTTCGACCGGCCGGGCGGCGATTATACGAGCGCCACCGTACCGACCGGCGATCCCGCGGTCTGCGCCGCGCGCTGCGAGCACGAGGCTCGCTGCCGGGCTTGGAGCTTCTCCTATCCGCCGGCCTCGGGCGGCCCGGCAATGTGCTGGCTCAAGCGCGACGTGGTGCCGAGGGTGGAGGCAAGCTGCTGCGTGTCGGGCGTGCGCGGCGCCGGCGTGATCGAGCCGCGCGCCGGCGATCTCGAATTTTCCATCGATCGCCTCGGCGGCGATTACCGCTCGTTCGAAACCAAGCCTGATCCCAAGGCTGCGGCCTGCGCCGACGCCTGCAAATCCGAGAACCGCTGCCGCGCCTTTACCTACCGCCGGCCGGGCTACGGCGTGACGGTGGCGCACTGCTATCTCAAGGACACCATCAAGCCGCCGCGGCACCGGCCGTGCTGCATTTCGGGCGTGGTGCGGTAGGCGCGGCCGCGATCGTCGTCAGGCGCCGCCGCGACGCGCGGCGGACATCGAAGACACCAGCGCACAATCACAGCCGCGACTAGCGGCCAAACGTGCCCCGCCCCCGCTGCCGCCGGGTGAGCCACCGCCTTCGCCGCCGCGCCCGGGGAACTGACCGCGGCCCGGTCCGATCTTAGGCGGACCGTTATGCTCTATTGGCACACACACGCCCCCTCTGCACCGTTCCCGGCGAACAGACGCAGGCCTTGCCGGCAGCGTTCGGAATGAGCGGCGGCTTGCAAACGATCGGGCGCACATTGCGTGGCACGCATTCCTTGCCCTCCGAGCACGGTGCCTTCGGGACAGTTGCACTTACCGGTGGCCGGACTCGTAACCAGCGGCGGCGGACACACGCAGACGCCGTCAGCATTGAGGATCTGCGGCGGCGGGCAGGTCGGCGGCACGCATTCTTTGCCCCGGAGCACTTTCCCTGGCGGACATCCACAGACACACTCAGAGCCGCAAGTCGCGGTCACGCTCCCGGTCAGGGACATACCCGTGGGCGAGCCCTGCACGTTCCCGACAATCACCGTCAGTGTGTTAGCCCCTCGTTTAAAATCCGCCTATTAAACCACGACACCGTCAAGGCTTTTTGTTTAGTGTCGCACCACTTCGCCGCAACCGGATCGGGTTCGAATATTCGATCGATCGTTATGGCAACTATCGCCTGAGATTGTAGCTCAAGGGACAGGGTCATGCCGCGAGAGCGATGGATGCCGGCCGCCTTCGTGGCGGCGATTGCTGCCGTATTCCGCAAGAATTGCGAATGGGCGATTACCCCGTGCCGCCGACGGTGATGCGGTCGATGCGCAATGTCGGCTGGCCGACGCCGACCGGGACTCCCTGGCCGTTCTTGCCGCAGGTGCCGATGCCGTTGTCGAGCTCGAGATCGTTGCCGACCATCGATACGCGGTGCAAATCGGTCGGGCCGTTGCCGACCAGCATGGCGCCCTTGATCGGCGCTCCGACTTTGCCGTTCTCGAGCCGATACGCTTCCGTGCACTCGAACACGTATTTGCCCGAGGTGATGTCGACCTGGCCACCGCCGAAATAGACGGCGTAGATGCCGTTCTTCACCGAGGCGATGATCTCGCCCGGGTCGCGATCGCCGGCCAGCATGTAGGTGTTGGTCATGCGCGGCATCGGCACGTGAGCAAAACTTTCGCGCCGGCCATTTCCCGTCGGTTGCATGCCCATGAGGCGGGCGTTCTGGCGATCCTGCATGTAGCCGACCAGAATGCCGTCCTCGATCAGCACGGTGCGATTGGTCGGCGTGCCTTCGTCGTCGATCGACAACGAACCGCGGCGCAGCGCCATGGTGCCGTCATCGACGACCGTCACGCCTTTCGCGGCGACCTGTTGCCCCAGCAGTCCGGCAAAGGCGGAAGTCTTCTTGCGGTTGAAGTCGCCTTCGAGGCCATGGCCGATTGCTTCGTGCAGCATCACGCCGGGCCAGCCCGGGCCGAGCACGACGTCCATCTCGCCGGCCGGCGCCGGCACCGCTTCGAGATTGATCAACGCGCGGCGGATGGCGGCATCGACGGTGCCTTGCCAGACATCGGTTGAGATGAAGCGCTCGTAACCCTCGCGACCGCCATTGCCGGCGCTGCCGCTCTCCTGGCGCTCGCCATCGCCGACAACGACCGAGACATTGACCCGCACCAGCGGCCGCACGTCGCGATAGGTCTCACCGTCGCCGCGCAAGATCTCGACCGCCTGCCAGGTCGCCGCCACGCTTGCCGAGACCTGGCGCACCCGCGGGTCCTTGGCGCGGGCATAGGCGTCGATGGTTTCCAGGAGCCGGGCCTTGGTCTCGAAAGCGGGGCTGCCGAGCGGGTTGTCCTCGCCATAGAGCTTGACGTTGCTGCGCGGCGGCGGCGCCGCGTAGTGGCCGGAATAGCCGCCCTTGACCGCGCGGACGGCATCGGCGGCCCGTTCGATCGCCGCCTCCGACATGTCCGAGGCATGGGCATAGCCGACCGCCTCGTCTTTGACGGCGCGCAACCCAAAACCCTGGGACGTGTCGTAGGTCGCCTGCTTCAGGCGGCCGTTGTCGAACGCCAAAACTTCGGACTGGCGATATTCGAGAAACAACTCGCCGTCGTCGGCGCCATCGAGGCCACGGGAAAGGATTTTAGCCAGACGTGGCCGGTCGAGGCCGGCGCGATCGACGAGGGAAATGGGGGCGGTCATGAGAATGCTCCAGCCGGTAAGCTGCGTTACCTGTTCGAGGGTATAGATAAGCCACGCTGGCCTGTTTTGCAGCGGCCTGCCCGCCGCTACAAGATTCCTTCGATGCCCTTGCGTTTGATGACGTTCAGGAGGGCTAGCGCCGCCCCGGTGGGCCGCTTCGCTCCTCGCTCCAGCTGCGAGACATAGCCAACCGTCAAGTTCAGGTAGCGGGCGAACACGGCCTGGCTCATGTTCTCGCGCTCACGCATCGCTCGAATTTGCTCGGCTGTTATGGCCGCGACCTTAGGCATGTGAGGCCCCGGATGCCTCATTGTGATCTTGTCGTAGGTCGCCTGATCGAGAAGGTCTGCTTTCCGCATATCGGCGGCGGTCTCGAGCAGTGCTTTCGCCAAACGGCTAGGCTTTTTCTTGATCGTCATTCAATACCTCCAGTACCAGCCCGGCAGCGATCGCGCGGGCGAGCGTGTTTGCGTCTGAGTGGAACCAGCCCTTGGCGATGTCACGCAGCGTCGCCAACTCGTTATCATCGACATTATCGCGCTCGCTCTTCGCAAAGCCGTACAAAAATACGGACAGCGTCCGAGGCCGGTAGGCAATCAGCACGCGATACCCGCCCGACCGCCCTTGTCCTGGCCGTGCCACCCGCTGTTTGATGACGCCGCCACCCAACTGCGCATCGAATAATCCATGCTCCGCCCGCTGAACCGCCTCGCAGAGACTCGCATCCGAAATCCGTTCGCGGCGCGCAAATCGCGCGAACGTTTTGGTCTTGAATATCCGCAATCCGAGCGTTCTCCAGCACTATAAACTATAGTTATATGAACTATAGATTACAAGACAGCGCGGCACACTCAAGGTCTCACTCGCGCTTGGCAATCCCCGCCTTCTCGATCACCGCGCCCCATTTGGCGATGTCGGCCTTCATCCGCGCCGTCATGTCCTCCGGCGTGCTCCAGCGCATGGCCATGCCCATCTGGCTGGATTTGCTCTGCACGTCGGGGCCGGGAATGACCTCTTTCATGGCGGCATTGAGCGTGGCGATGACCGGCTTCGGCGTACCGGCGGGAACCGACAGCCCATTCCAGCTGGCGACGTCGTAGTCGTTGATGCCGCTCTCCATGACCGTCGGCACATCGGGCAGATAGGCGGTGCGCTTGGCGCCGGTCGAGGCCAGCGCCACGATCTTGTTGTCGGCGAGAAGCCCGCTGAGGGCTGCGTAGAATTCGAACGCGACATCGACGTCGCCGCGCATCACCGCGCCGTCCATGTCGGGCGAGGTGCGGAACGGCACGATCGCCGCCTTGATGCCGGCGGTGCTGGTGAACAACTCGGCGGCGAGGTTCTGCGTCGAGCCCGGATTGATGGTGCCGATATTGAGCTTGCCGGGATTGGCTTTCGCCGCCGCGATGAGATCGGCTAGCGATTTCAACGGCGACCCGGCACGGGTGACGATCAGCACATCGAAGAACGCGGCAGTCGAAACCGAGTCGAAGTCGGTGAGGATGTTGTAGGGCAGCGACTTGAACAGCGCCGCCGCGATGGCGGTATTGTTGCCGGTCATCAAGAGCGTGTAGCCGTCGGGCGCGGCGGCGGCGCCAGTCTGCGCGGCGACGATGCCGGCAGCGCCGGGGCGGTTTTCGATAACGAATTGCTGCTTCAGGCGGTTGCTCAATTGCTCACCGAGGATGCGCATGCCGACATCGGCGACGCCGCCGGCGCCATAGGGCACGATCAGGGTCACCGGTCGGTTGGGGTAATCGGTCTCGGCTCGCGCGGCCGACGTCACCGCAGCAATGGCCGCGCACAGCGTTGCGGCAATGATTTTCGAGCTTGTGCTCACGCGCTTTCCTCCCCGCAGTCTTTGCCGACGAGGGTAAGCTCCGGAATAGGTCCGTCAATCGCCGCCGGCGACGGCCGGGCGCGACGACTGCGCGCAGTCCCAGTGGATAAAGTCCGCCGTTACGGCAGCTGGTCGTAGCCCTCGCCGAACCCCTTCAGACTCATGGGAAAGCCGATGCCTTCCTCGGGCGTCTGGAAGATGATGAAGGTCGAGGTCTGGCCGTTGCGTAATTTGCCGATCAGATTGTCATCCATGACCACTTCGGCGATGCAGCCGTTCGGCAGGCAGCGCACGAAGCCGGCGCGACCGACGTCATTGTTGTCGATCTTCAGCCCCAGCCCCGATGGGATCAGGACCCCGAGCGGCGCGACGACGCGCATCAGCCGGCTCTTCTGATCGCTGGTCTTGAGCACGATCACGACCAGGCCGAGATTGGGGCGGTCCTCGGCCGTCACGCTTTGCATCAGGGCGCATTGCTCGTTCTGGGCGCCAGGCGGCGTCTCGCAGCGGATCTGCCAGTCGCCATGGACCGAGCGGACCGCGCCCTGGGCGGCGGCCTGGCCGGCGAACGGCAGCGTGGCCGCAACCAGGACGGCGGCGCCGGCGAACGGCAGCGTGGCCGCAACCAGGACGGCGGCGCCGGCGAGCGCGCATGCCCGCAGCCGCCGCGCGACATCGAATATCGCCATTGTCGTGTTTCCCTCGACGAGCCGCCCCCGATGAGCGTCCCACCGCGAATCATCAAGCCCGGTTGCCGGGCGAGCCTGCGTACATCGTGCGCCTACGGTGTCAAGATTGATCCAAATCAAGGCATTGTGGCCACGAAAAGGTGGGAGAAGTTCCCCGCCCGCCGCCGCGGAAAGCGGCAACGCACGGCGCTTATCCAGACCCCATTCCAGACCCCATGGCGCGGAGTTAAGAGTGCATTGCAGCAGACCCGGTTTTGTGGTTTGACGGGCTGGGATTTCCCCATCCCGCCGATGCCTGCCAACCAGAACCGTGGCGCAAGCCCCGCCGGACGCAGGCGGCGTCATACTGTTGCGGTCCGCGCTCGACAAAGTCTGCGTCTGCGCTGCTCGCCGGCAGTCGTGACCAAGATCAGAAACAGGGAGCAGAGAGACAGATGAAGGTGTTGTCACGTTTGACCGCCATCGCGGTGACCGCCCTGTTCGCCGGCGCCGGCACGGCCTTTGCCGGGCTCGGCCAGCCGACGCCGTGGGAGCTCGGCCTGCAGGATGCCGCCTCCCCGGTCATGGCGGACATCATCGGCTTCCACACTTTCGTGCTCTGGATCGTCACCGCCATCACCATCTTCGTTCTCGCGCTGCTCTTGATCATCATTGTCCGCTTCAACGCCCGCGCCAATCCGACACCGTCGCGCACCACCCACAACACGCCGCTGGAAGTGATGTGGACCATCGTCCCGGTCATCATCCTGGTGCTGATTGCGATCCCCTCGTTCCGGCTTCTGTTCACCGAGCTCGACGTGCCGACACCGGACCTCACCGTCAAGGCGACCGGCAAACAGTGGTACTGGAGCTACGCCTATCCCGATAACGGCAATTTCGAATTCGACTCCCTGATCGTCGCCGAAAAAGACCTCAAGGCGGATCAGCCGCGCCTCTTGACCGTCGACAACGAAATGGTCGTGCCGGTGAACAAGGTGGTGCACGTGCTGGTGACCGGCGCCGACGTCATCCACTCCTTCGCCGTGCCGTCCTTCGGCATCAAGATCGACGCGGTGCCGGGCCGCATCAACGACACCTGGTTCAAGGCGACGATCCAAGGCACCTTCCACGGCCAATGCTCGGAATTGTGCGGCAAGGATCACGCCTTCATGCCGATCACGGTGCGGGTTACCGACGACAAGGGTTTTGCGGCCTGGGCCGCGCAGGCCAAACAGAAATACGCCGACGGTGTGAGCGCTCCGCCGACGACAGTGGCGGCGGCGCAGCAATAATTTTGGGCGATAAAGTGAGCCGCTGACGGACGGCCTAACGCAAGGAACTGGCAATGGACACGATGGTACATGCGGCGCACGGCGACGATAACGGGCACGCCATTCCGCACGGCTGGCGCCGCTATCTGTATTCGACGAACCACAAGGACATCGGCACAATGTACCTGGTGTTCGCGCTGTTCGCCGGGTTGATCGGCGGCTGCCTGTCGATCGCGATCCGCGCCGAGCTGATGTATCCGGGCCTGCAATTTTTCCACGAGACCCACACCTATAACGTCTTCGTCACCGCCCATGGCCTGATCATGATCTTCTTCATGATCATGCCGGCGATGATCGGCGGCTTCGGCAATTGGATGGTGCCGCTGATGATCGGCGCGCCGGACATGGCGTTCCCGCGCATGAACAACATTTCGTTCTGGCTGTTGCCGGCGTCATTCGCGCTGTTGCTGTCGTCGATGTTCTTCGAGGGCGAACCGGGCGCCAACGGCGTCGGCGCCGGCTGGACCATCTACGCGCCGCTATCGACTTATGGCCATCCCGGCCCGGCAATGGATTTCGCGATTCTGTCGCTGCATCTCGCCGGCGCCTCGTCGATCCTCGGCGCCATCAACTTCATCACCACCATCTTCAACATGCGCGCGCCCGGCATGACCATGCATAAAATGCCGTTGTTCGTGTGGTCGCAGCTGGTGACGGTGTTTCTCCTGCTGTTGGCGTTGCCGGTGCTGGCCGGCGCCATCACCATGCTGCTCACCGACCGCAATTTCGGCACCACGTTCTTCGATCCGCAGGGCGGCGGCGATCCGCTATTGTTCCAGCATCTGTTCTGGTTCTTCGGCCATCCGGAGGTCTACATCCTCATCCTGCCCGGCTTCGGCATGGTCAGCCAGATCGTGGCGACGTTCTCCAGGAAGCCGGTGTTCGGCTATCTCGGCATGGCCTATGCCATGGTGGCGATCGGCGGCATCGGCTTCGTGGTCTGGGCGCATCACATGTACACGGTCGGCATGTCGTCGACCGTGCAGGCCTATTTCATCGCCGCCACCATGGTGATCGCGGTGCCGACCGGCGTGAAGATCTTTTCGTGGATCGCCACCATGTGGGGCGGCTCGATTGAGTTCAAGACGCCGATGCTGTGGGCGATCGGTTTCATCTTCCTGTTCACGCTCGGCGGCGTCACCGGCGTGGTGCTGGCCAATGCCGGCGTCGACCGCGTGTTGCAGGATACCTATTACGTCGTCGCGCACTTCCACTACGTGCTGTCGCTCGGCGCCGTGTTCGCGATCTTCGGCGGCTGGTACTACTGGTTCCCGAAGATGACCGGCTACATGTACTCCGAGTTCGTCGGCAAGCTGCACTTCTGGCTGACCTTCATCGGCGTCAACATCGTGTTCTTCCCGCAGCACTTCCTCGGCCTTGCCGGCATGCCGCGCCGCGTCGTCGACTATCCGGACGCGTTCGCCGATTGGAATTTCATCTCCTCGATCGGCTCGTTCATTTCCGGCTTCGGCGTGCTGGTGTTCTTCTTCGGCATCGTGCAGGCCTTCGTCCGCAAGGAGCGCGCGGCGGCCAATCCGTGGGGACCGGGCGCCACCACGCTGGAATGGACGCTGTCGTCGCCGCCGCCGTTCCATCAATTCGAGACGCTGCCGCTGATCAAATGAGCGTCACGTTTGCACGTCTAGAGCCCTCGATCGCCGGCGTCGGCGATTACGTCGCGCTGCTCAAGCCGCGGGTGATGTCGCTCGTGGTGTTCACGGCGCTGGTCGGGCTGTTGATCGCGCCCGGCCACGTGCATCCCGTGATCGCGCTCACCGCGCTGCTCTGCATCGCGGTCGGCGCCGGGGCCGCCGGCGCGCTCAATATGTGGTACGACGCCGACATCGATGCGCGCATGGTGCGCACCGCCGGCCGGCCGATTCCGCAAGGCCGCGTCACGCCCGGCGAAGCGGCGGGTTTCGGCCTGACCTTGGCGGTGTTTGCGGTGGTCACGCTTGGACTTTTGGTAAATTGGGTCGCGGCCTCGCTGCTTGCCTTCACCATCCTGTTCTATGTCGTGATCTATACGATGTGGCTGAAGCGCTCGACGCCGCAGAACATCGTCATCGGCGGCGCCGCGGGCGCGCTGCCGCCGATCATCGGCTGGGCGGCGGTGACCGGCGGCGTCGCGGTAGAGCCGATCGTGCTGTTTCTCATCATCTTCTTCTGGACGCCACCGCATTTCTGGGCGCTGTCGCTATACCGCGCCGACGATTATGCGCGCGCCGGCATTCCCATGCTGCCGGTGGTGGCAGGCGAAGCGGAAACCCGGCGCCAGATCGTGATCTATACGCTGATCCTGGCGCCGCTCGGCGTCGCGCCGTGGCTCATGGGCTATGCCGGCCCGCTCTACGGCATCGCCGCCGTGGCATCCGGCGCCGCCATGATCGCGCTGGCGCTGCGGGTGCGCGCCGAACGACAAGGTCATGCCGCCAGCAAGCAGATGTTCGGTTTCTCGATCCTCTACCTGTTCCTGCTGTTTGCCGTGCTGCTGGCCGATCGGCTGTGGGGAGAGCTTGCCGCCCAGGCGGTCAGCCACTTCGCGGCATGACGATAGCGAGTAATGCCATGAGCGAGGGACCGAAACCGGAGACTGGCATCAGGCTTACGGAGCAACAGCTCCGCGCGCGCCGCTCCCGCTCGATCGCGATTGCGCTCGCGCTCGGCGCCTTCGTCGTGGTGATCTTCCTGGTAACGCTGGTGAAGCTCGGCTCCAACGTTCTGACACGGCCGATGTAGATATCCATGCAGGAAGCGACCAACCAACGACGCCCGACAAGACCGGCCAGCCGGCGTGACCTCGTGGTCGCCTTTACCTGCGGCGCCGTGGTGGCATTGATGGTCGGCGCGTCGTTCGCCGCGGTTCCGTTCTACAACTGGTTCTGCCGCACCACCGGTTACGGAGGCACCACGCAGCGCGCGCAAGCGGCGCCGGCGCACACCAACGAACGCACGATGACGGTCTACTTCGACTCCAATATCGCGGCCGGACTGCCGTGGTCGTTCGAGCCGGAGCGCCGCACCATCGACGTCAAGCTCGGCGAGGTGGTGACCGTCTACTACAAGGTCACCAACGAAGCCGCCCGCGTGACCACGGGCCAGGCCGCCTACAACGTCAATCCGCCGACCGCCGGCATCTATTTCGAGAAGATCAACTGCTTCTGCTTCACCGAGCAAACGCTTAAAGCCGGCGAGAAGCGCGACATGGCGGTCGTCTTCTATGTCGATCCCAAGCTGGCTGCGGATTCCGAGCAGGACGGCACCAAAATGATCACGCTCTCCTATACCTTCTATCCGGCCAAGGAGCCGGAGCAGCCGGTCGCGGTGAGCGCCCCGCAACCCTCCGCCGCAAGCGGAGGCGGATAGGCCGGTTCGGCCGCATCCGATGACAGCAATGACAGCGGCGCAGCCGAAGGCTACGGTCGCGCCAAAGTGGAGATGAAGACGATGGCTGATGCTGCCCACGCCAAACCGCACCACGATTACCATCTGGTCAATCCCAGCCCGTGGCCGGCGGTCGGCGCCACCGGAGCATTCCTCACAGCCGTCGGCGGCATCCTATGGATGCACCATTCGGCCGCCTACGCACCGATCATCTTCGGCGCCGGCGTCATCCTCATCGCCTACACCATGTTCAGCTGGTGGCGCGACGTGATCTACGAAGCCGAGGTCGAGCACGATCACACCCGCGTGGTGCAGATCTCGCACCGTTACGGCATGATCCTGTTCATCGCCTCGGAAGTGATGTTCTTCGTCGCCTGGTTCTGGGCCTATTTCAACACCGCGCTGTTTCCGGACCAGTTCGAGGACGTCGCGCGGATCGCGTTCACCGGCGGGGTGTGGCCGCCCAAGGGCATCGAGACCTTCGATCCCTGGCACTTCCCGCTGCTCAATACGCTGATCCTGCTGACGTCCGGCACCACGGTGACCTGGGCGCATCACGCGCTCTTGGAGAACAACCGCAAGGGCTTGATCTGGGGACTCGTGCTGACCATCGCGCTCGGCCTGACCTTCACCTGCGTGCAGGCCTGGGAATACGCCCACGCCGCGTTCCACTTTTCCGGCAACATGTACGGCGCCGCGTTCTTCATGGCGACCGGCTTCCACGGCGCACACGTCATCATCGGCTCGACCTTTTTGATCGTCTGCCTGTTCCGCGCCCTGGCCGGCCAGTTCACGCCGACGCAGCATCTCGGCTTCGAGTTCTGCGCCTGGTACTGGCACTTCGTCGACGTGGTGTGGCTGTTCCTGTTCGCCTGCATCTACGTGTGGGGCGGCGGGGCCGCGGCTGGATAGTGCGGGCGACTATTCTTCGCTCATTCCCGCGAAAGCGGGACGTCATCGGTGATCTGCGCCGGGCGGACGCACGACCTCATTGCGCAAACTCAACTTGACCACACCAAGTCACAACCAAGAAAATCGAGCGCGCCCATCACCTCCTCATAGCGACAACAAGGTGAGTTTGGGATTCACCTGGCTTTGGCCTAGAACGACCTTGCCACTGCCGAAATAGGCCACGTAGATGAGGCCGCCTGACCAGTTGAATTTGAACGTATAACTGTTGCCCCCTGACGTCGCGTAGTAGCCGGGCGGCGGCGCCTTCGCGGGAGGCGGTCCGGTATCGCCGGACGACGTGTTCAGCGCAATCGCGTAGGCATTGCTGCCGGAAATCTGCGGACCGCCAATGATGCCGAACAGAGCAAGGCCGGCATCGAATTCAAGCTTGAGCTGCATGTTGGACGGGTTCGTCGGTCCTTGCAAAGCCTGTTCCGGCGCAATGGATACCGGCTGACCCATCGGCAAGGCGCCCGGCGGTGTCACGCCGAGCCCCGGCCCGAAGGCCTCGATCCAAATCGGCGTGTTATTATTGGCGCTCGTATTGGTGACTTTGAGATTATTGGCCTGCCAATTGCGGATGAGAACGTTCGGTTGTGGAATGAGCGCCGGGGAATCGAAAGATTGCAGCCACGACCCGCTCGACAGATCCAACTGCCCGTCGTTATTCATGGACGAATTATTTTGAAACGCGAAGATCATCGATCCATTCGGCGTCTGCTGCATGATGGCGCTGTCATTGACCTGGAGCGTAATGCCTTGGCCCTTCCAATCGAGGTAGGCGTTGGACAAAAAGACGCCGTTGGGAAAGCGGGGACCGGAATTCATGTGCCTAGAGAATTCATATGCCTAGAGAGATAGCAGCCGCACCGTCACCGGGGTGGCCGTTTGCGACGACATGTTTACCACAAAAATCGTCGCGCTGGTCCAATTGAACTTGAACTCGTAGGAGTTATCCGTCGTCGTCGCATAATAGCCGGCGGGCGGCTCATTTTGGGTGGGCGGTCCGGTATCGGAAATCGAATTGAGCGCAATGACATAGGCATTGTTGCCGTCGACCAAAGGTCCGCCCACGATCGCGAGCGTCGCCAAGGTGGCGGATTGGTTGCCGGTCAAGCGCAACATCATCCAGTTCGGTTTCGATATGGTCTGTGCCGCTTGGGCCACCGCAAGCTGCAGCGCCACATTGATCTGCAGGTTGGCCGGAGTCACGCCCGGGATGCCGGGGCCGAAAGCTTCGACAAGGATCGGCGTGTCCAACTGCTCGCTGGTATTGGTGAGTGTGAGATTGTTGGCCTGCCAATTGCCGACCAGAATATAGAACGTGCGCAGCAACGGCGAAACGTCGAGGTCGACCGGGAAGCTGCCGCCGGACGTCAGCGTCAGGGTCCCTTCATTGTTCAACTTGGACCGGTTCAAATACCCGATCACGAGCGAGCCGTTCGGAGTCTGTGGCATCATCACGCTATCGCTCACGGCGAGCTGCGTGGGTGCGCCATTCCAATTGGGATTGGTCATACCCTCCGACGCCATGTGCTTCCTCCTGTGTCTGGTCATCGTCTTGGTCCTCGCGGTGCACGCGCTCGAACACCCGGCGGCCTGAGGCCGCCGGGTCACGCAGTTCGATTAAAGCGAGCGAAGCAATACGGTGACGGGAGCCGCCGTCGAGGGCGACATATTGCAGACCCACACCACGGCCGAAGCCCAATTGAACTGCATCGTATAGCTGTTGCCGCCGGTGACTGCGGTGTAGCCCGCGTCCGGCCCCGGAGCCGGCCCCGACCAGTTCAGCGCATAGATATAGCCGTTGGTGCCGCCGCTAGCCGGCCCGCCGATCACGGCGATGATCGTGAGGTTGCTGGTGTTCGACGTCATTTTCAGCTGCATCCAGTTCGGATTCGATATGCCTTGCACGGCGGTGTAAGGATCGAGCTTGACGGCAGTGCCGATCGCCAGTGCACCGGGCTTCGGCGAAAGGCCCGGCCCAAGGGCCTCGACCCAGATCGGCGTAGCCTGGTTGGCGCTGACATTGGTGATGGCCAGGTTATTAGCCTGCCAATTGCTGGTCAGGACCTTCGGCCATGCGATCCCGGCCGGACTGTCGAGGAAGAGCGGATTCGAGCCGCCGGAAGTAAGCGCCAGCGTGCCGTCACTGGTCGTCCCCGTCTTGTTCTCGTACGCCACCATCATCGTGCCGTTCGGGGTCTGTGGCATTCCCACGCTGTCGTCGACGGCGAGTGTCGTCGGGGTGCCGGTCCAATTTGGATTGGACATTTTGGCTCCGAGGATTTCGAATTTGTGTCCGGTATTCATGGCTACCTCTACTGTTTCATGAGTTGCACTGTCGTTATTGACTTCGTATTCCATTCAAAGCGTCGTTCCCGCGGCCTCCTTTCTGATACCCGCGCGGGGCCATGCTCGCGGCTGTGGCGACTAGATCGGGTCGATATCCGTGAGCTTGAGCTGCAAATTGCCGAATCGCAGCACCGGCGTGTCGGCGCCACTCAGCGCGGCGTAGAGCGTGATGTCGAAGATCAGCATGGCGCCGGGCGGCTTCGCTTGCGATCCGTACACGATCGCGTTCTTCCTCGCCCAGGTATCGATGGCTTCGGCAAACAGCGCCGAGAAGTCGCCGATCTGCGCCGGCTGATGGCCGTCGATGTTGAAGCTGCGGGCGAGCACCACCGGGACCAGCGGATTGATGGAGGTGTTGTCGAACGCCCCCTCGGTCACTGACGGAATTGGGAAGCGATAGGAGCAGGCGACATTGACGCGACGCGTCGTGCCGCTGGTCACGCCGGCCGCGACGTGCGCAGCGAGCAGCGATCTCGCTTGCACCGGGTCCGCCAGCAGATCGGCCATGATCGTGTAGATGCGCTGGCACAGACTGGACGGCGAAGACGGACACGCCGCACCGGAGCCCTGATTAGGCAACGTCGTCACGTCGATAGGGGTCGCGTTGTCGATATACGGCGTGACCGGCTGGCTCGGCCGAACCTGCGGCGTCATGTAGACGAATTCCGGCACCACTTGCCACGGCGTGCCGTCAGGCGCGTCGAGCGTGATCAGATTGCGCTCGACCTGCACCGCTGCGAGCGCGTTCTCGGCGGCCAGCACATTGAGCGCATCGACTTCGATCAGATGGGCGACGCCGAGTCCGCCAATGGGAGCGTCGTCCACTTCGTAGAGCTGGGAATTCGGCTCGGTCGGCGTGATCGGTCTCTGATTAGGATAGGGCGCCAGGTTTTTGCCGGTGGGATCGAGCGCCGTAAGGGCGAGCGTCACATTGGCGAAGCTCGATTCACCTTGGTTAGCCGGCCAGCGCAATTGGATCTGTTGCGTTGTGAGATCGCCGAGGAGCTCGTCGGTGACGACATAGTTGTCGGTGACGGTGGCAAGGCTTCCGGCCACGGCGAGCGACAAAGGCGGATTCCAGTCGGTGTTCGCCGTCACCTCCCCGACGCAGGCGGCGAAGGCCGCAATTGCCGCGGTCCAGTTCGGATCGTCCAGCTTCTGAAGAATCGTTTGGATCGCATCGGACACCGCCGAGGTGCGCGCCAGCGCCGTGAACAAATTATAGGGCGGTCCGCTCTCAGGCCCCATGCTCGAGACGGCAGACAGATTGCTGGGCGCAGCGCTCAGGTCGGTATTGTAGGTTATCGCGCTGTTGATCTGGTCGTGGGGGGTGAGGAACGCCTGATAAGTATAGAGATAGCTCCAGTCCGCCCCGTCCGCGATCGGATTTCCCGAGGGCGGCTCCGGTTTGTAGTTCGCCCAACTCTGGCTCACCAAGGTCGGCGGCGTCGGATATTGGCGGTAGACAACCGGGATCTGGGTGAGCGCGCCCGGCGGACCGACGTGCGGAACACCCGGTTGCTTGTAGGGATCGATGAGCTGCAGCCAGATCGAGGGGCGAGCCTCGCCTTCGGCTCCCGGCGGCGCGAGGAAGTACTGCAGGTTCGTAACATTGAAGCGCAGATCGAACGGCACGATCGCCGCTCTGCCGGCGATGTCGGGGTCGCCGTAGGTGAAGGTGAGCGGGCTCGTCCCGGCGCTGTTCACCGCCACATGTGCGGTTGAAAGGCCGGCGTTCTGGCGCGTTCCGACAAAGGTGCCGGCACCGGAGCCATTGACGACAGCGATGGTGAAGCTCGTATCGCTGACATAGGTAACGGCATAAACGCCGGTCGGCGGCGGCGTGGCGTCGGAGGGCACCGCGGTGAACACCATGAGCACCCGGTCGCCGGTCTGCAGTCCATGCGGATTTGGCGTCGTCGCCGTGACGGTTGGGCCGCTCCAGGTGTAACTCCCGAGCAGCATCGCTTCGATCTGGCCGAACAGCTCGATGAAATCGTCGGCGGCCGGCGAGACCGGCTTGTTCCAGGCCACGTCGTACTGAACGATGGTGTCGACCGAATAGGCGGTCATCAGCGCGGCACGCATCTGCTGCTCGAATACTTTGCGCGCCGCCGTGAGATCGTTCTTGCCGCCGGTGAAGGGCGATTGCGCGCCGAACAGCCAGTCGACCTCGAACGAGGAATATTTCTGGGCGAGCGTCTCGCGGCCCCTGGCGATCGCGTCATAGGACGACCGCGCGCGTTCGAAGGTCTGCGCCGCGTAGGCCGGTCCCAGCACATTGTCGACGGTCTGGAAGAAGGCGCGGTTGAGCTGATCCAGGTCGACGTCCAGGAACTGGCGCTGTGCCGGCAGCGACGGCAGGCCGGGCGGCATCGTGGGCAGCGGCACGCTGGCGCTGTTGAGCGCATTGTCGAGCGGCTTCGGCGACAAGTAGCGCGGACCCGTTTGCGGGGCGGCGCCGATCGAAATGTCGAGCAACGAAGCCGCCGCCGCCCAGATCGATTGGGCGCCGCTGCGCGCGCCGCCGGAACCGTCATTGGCGAGCTTGAGCGATTTGAGGCGTTTGCGCGCCAGCGCCGTGCTGGACATGTGCTGCGGCGCCGAGCCGTTGGCGCCATTCAAGCCGACAGCGAGCTTTTGCGCCGGGAACGCGGCGACGAAATAGCCGGCGAAAGTCGACATGTTGTTGGCGCCGCCGGTCGCCGGCGTAAAGACGGTGGCGACGTTCTGCGCCGCGGGGAAGATGATCGTGCCGAACTGATCCTTCAGATAAGGCGAGATCAGCTGGGGATCGCGCATGATGCCGAACAGCACCGCAATCTCGAACAAGGGCGGCAGCTCGCCGGGACCGGTGACCGCCATCGAGATCGTCACCTCCTGCCCGGGGAAGACCGGGTCTTGGCCGGCGAGCTTGGCGGTGAGCCAAGCGACGATGGCGGCGACCATGCCGACCACCTTCGCGGTGTCGGCCACGCTGACTGGGAACGAAACCAGGCTGGTCCCGTCGGCGCCGAGCGCCAGACTGGTCTCGACATAGAACGAAACGCCCGGTGCGGTGATCTGATTGTAGATGGTCTGAAAGTTGGTGAGCGCCGAAGCGATCTGGTCCGCCGACATGCCGTCGAAGGCGGCTTTGCTCGGCAATAGGCGAAGGTTGATGACGTTCGGCGTCGCCGGCGTGTCCCGACGGCCGAAATCGAACGTCGGCACGATGCCCATCCACTGGTCGAGCGGCACGATCGGATCGAAGTAGAGATTGGTGTCGTTATAGGCGAGCGGCGTCGGTAGCTGGTTGCCGAACGCATCGTTGGTGAAGAAGTCCAAGGTGAAGGGTTGTTTGATGCTGGCATAGCGGTTACCGGCATCTTTGACCGCCACATTGTAGAGTGGTGCGAACACCCGATAGTCGCTGGCGGTGTCCTGGTCGGTCGGTTTCTGCGGCTGCAGCGGCGCCGACAGATTGCTGGCGATGAAGCCCGCGCTTGCCTGCACCTGGAACGTCACCAGAGCGTAGAGCTTATTGAGATCGGAAATCGGCGAGCCCATCGCGACCAGGGAGCGGTCCAATTCCTGCTCGCTTGCGGTGCCGGCGGCCCGTAGCGCCTTGATCGCCTCGTGACGCGATATCATTGCATTGGCGGCAAGTTTTGCCGACGCCGCGATGGCGGGCGTCGCCTTGAGCAGCATCGTGCTGTCCGGCCGCGACAATGAAACGCCGAACGTGCCGGCCGCGTTCTTGATGTAGCGGATGGCGAGCGCGGGGTCGGTGGTCTCGGTATAATAGACCAAGCTCTTTTCGGTGGCGGCGAGCACGACGGCGTTGTGATAAGGCTCGATCGCCAGCGGCGAGCCGGGCTTGTTCGTGCCGGTGCCGGGCTTGTAGCTCACTAGCAGCGTGACCTGGGCAATGCCCTTGACGAACAGCGCAGTCGGCAGCGAATGCCCGCTGGTATCGATAAAGCGCAGGTAATAGCCCGACGCGTTGGTGACGGTGGCCTGCTGCACGATCTGGATAAATCCATAGCCGCCGTCGACCGCAACTTCCGATGTCGCGCCGACGGCGACCCCCGGCGGCAGCGCATCGACCGTGGCCGCAAAGCCTGGCGGCGGCTGCGACACTGATGTGGTGTTGGTGCGCAGCACGAAGACCGCGCTCGGATCGACCGTTGCCGAGACAAGGCCGGGCGCGTTGGCGGACGTCTGATAAAGAATCTGGATTGCCGCAACGGGCCGGTCGCCGGCGCGTAGATCGGCGAGGATGCGGTCGAGCAGGGCTTCGTCCGATTGGCTCGCGCCCGAAAGCGCAAAGACGTCGGGCAAGACGCTTCCCGGCACCGAGCCCGGCACCTGCTTCACCGTGAGATTGATGCTGGTGGCGAATGTGATGTTGCCGGCCGGCAACGCCGTTCCATCCGGCAAATAAGGTCCGTCGGCGGCGCGCGATTGCACCAGGACCGAGATTGCATCGGTGCCTTGCCCCAGTTGCAACTTCGACAGACTCGGCGGGAAAGGCCGCAGGCTCAATGGCGCACCGGTCGGCGGCGTCCACACGATTGCGCTCTGGAAAGCGAAGGATTGCGGGCCGATCGAGGTGGGATTTATCGCGGTGGGCGAACCGGGCCGCGCCACTGACGACTCGGTGAAAGCCGCATATTGCCCGACCTTGCCGCTCTCGAGCGTGAATGGGACATTCGCGGTCAGCCAAGTCTGCGACGTGTCGGTGTTGCTCAGGGTGATGGTGTAATTGCCGCTCGCGCCAAAGCCGCCTGCGGGGAATTCCTGCCACAGCAAGGCATAGAGCGGATTGGTCGTTTTCAGGGCCGTGCCGCCCGGCACCGTAAGACCCGGCGTGTAGGGCAGCCGCACGCCGCTGCGGAATGCGCTCGACATCTGGCCGGCGAGTTGCTGATACAACGATTGCGCGGTCGGTTCCGGCGCTCCAGCCACGGCGCTGAACAGATCGGTAAGCTTGGCGCTGGTCATTCCCTGGTTCTGCATCGTGACCAGAAGCTGGTGCACGGCGCCGCGGATCAGGCCCTTGAAATAGTCGAGGAAGATTTCCTGGCTCAGCGGCGTCAGCGCATCGTCGCGTGCGAGCGCTGGCGGGGGACCCTGCGTCTGATTGACGAAGAGCTGATTGAAATAGGTGTCGACCTGACTCAGGTAGCTCTGCGGCACCGCGTTTTGCGCTTGGAATTGATAGGAGATGTCCGCGGCCACACCGCCGACCATGCGGCCCTTGGTGGTGACGGTGAGGAACGGCGGCATCGGGAAGACGCAGGCTTTCGCATCGGCCGTCGGAAGCGCGACCGTGCCGGCGAAGTTCGCAAGCTGGCCGAGCACGTCCGCATAGCCGATCCAGCCGGTGAGCAGAGCCGGCTCGCTGTCGATGTCGATGAGACCCGGCGTATTGGTGGCCGTGTCGAAATTGAGCGTGACCACCGCATCGTAGGACGGCAGATTCAGGGCGTGCATCAGCGCGAAAGTCGTCAGTTGCGTCGCCACCGCCTCGAACGGCTTGAAATCCTTATATTTCGGCTTCTTTTCCGGCGCGGGATCGTATTGCACGCCGAGCGAAAGCGCCGCCCAGGGTGCGCCGGGATTTGTCGCATCCGGGAAGACAACCGTGAGTTCGGGCAAGTACATCAAAGGCAGCGCTGCCGGCAGACCGGGGCAAAGCCCGAGCGCCGGCGGCGCGGCCAGCATCCGCGCCGCCTTGAATCCGGCGATCGCCAGAGCCTTGGTCCCGCTCGACCCGACGAGCTGCCATTCGAAGCGGAATGAAGCCTGGAAGCTGAAGCTGATGGTGATGGAGAACAGGAACAGATTGATCTCGACACTGACGCTGACGCTGACGCTGGCTTCGATGTAAAGCAGGATCGAGCCATTGCCCCCGCCCGGCACGCTCGGCGGCTCAAGCGCGAGAATGATGCCGATGCTGGCCTGCAGGCGGACGTTGACGCTCGCTTTGATGATGACGAAGTCGATCGAACCGTAGAGCTCGCCGATGATGCCGAATTGGCCCTGCAGCGAGAGTGCATCCGGCGTCTGGAAAATATCGCCGCCGTTGCTGGTGAGATAGCCGGCGGCGCCCTGGATGATGCCGAAGAAGGTGACGCTGACGCCCGCCTTGAGCGGCCCGGCGGTGAAATCCTTGCCAACGCCGAGGCGCACTGCGAAACCGAAGCCTTCGATCGTGGCGTAGGTGCCCTTGAAGACGTCGGGGTTCGTGGCCGAGCTCAGATACGCGATATAGAAGCCGCCCGAGCCGGTGACCGGAACGGGGCCGGCCATCGCCTGCACCTGGAAACAGACGCTCCAATTGTCGCCGTCCGGGAAGCCGAGATCGACCTTCCAGTTGCCGTTTGTGTAGACGTCGACGCTGAGCGTCGGCAGCGTCACCGAGGCGACGCCGACCTGGAACGTACGCAGGCTGTCGGGCAGGCTGATGCTCGTCGCGAACAGGCCGATCGTATCGGAAATTTTGGTGTAGGTGATCTCGAAGGAGAAGCCCGAACCGGTGCCACCGCCGATGATTTTCAGCTGCAGGGCGTAGAACGGCGTCACGTCATAGAAGACAAAGCCCACCTCGACGACCTTGAGTAGGACGAAGTCGGTGACGATGATCCACTTGCCGTCCGGATGGTAGATCTTGGAATATTCCTTGGCCTTGAGCGCGTCCCAGAACGGCCCCTGCATGTAGTCGAGAAAGTTGGAGAAGCTCGACATCTGTTGGGACGGCGGCGGGCCGACGCGCTGACCGATACCGAGATAAACGAGCTTGAAGACGTCATCGCTGCTGCCGCCGCCGCCGTCTTCTGCAACAACGGAAGGCTGTCGCGCCAATCCACGATCGCCGCCGCGAAACGCCAGGGCGGGAGGATCTTTACCGCCACCGCCGCCGTCTTCGCCCAGATTATAGGCGCCGATCCAGCCGATCTGGTCAGCGCCTTCGGTCGGCGCGAACAGGCCGATGCTGATCGTGCCCTTCGGTGGAATGCGCGTGCCGAGCACCTCGATGTAGCAATTGTGCATGCCGAGCACGAGCATTTTCGGATCGGCACCGGTCGCGTATTCGAGATTGAACTGTTCGATCGAGATCGTCAGAACGCCCTCGATCTTGATCTCAAGCTTGCCGTCGACCTGAGGCAGCTGCACGCCGAAGGCGACGTTGCCGCCCTTGGCGGGGCTGAGCCAGCCGATCAGCATGCTGAATTTGAACGCCGACAGCGAGCCGACCAAGCCGCCCATCGAGCCGAGATCGAGATCGAAGATCAGCGCATAGGTGAAATTGTTGCTCAGGGCGATGCCGTTTTCCGCCAAGCCCGCCACGGTGGAAAGCGAGTAGAAGTCGAGGCTCTCCAGCGTCTCGTCGGCATCTTGCGAATAGAGAAAGGACTTGAGCTTGAACGGGATGAGGCTGAGCAGGCCGTTGCCGCCCGCATTGCGCGTTTCGGTGGCGCCGAGATCGAGGCGCAGATCGCCGGGCGCGAAACTCAGCGAAATGTCGGCGGTCGACGGCTGCTTGCCGGTGCCGGTATTATAAATCGTCAGATCAAATCCGACGTCGATGCCGAGATTCGAAAACTCGAGCTTTTCGAACGAGAAGATATCGAGAACCTTCAGCTCGTTGAATTCAATGCTGCCCCAGATGCCGAAATGCGATTGGATACGGGTGGTCTTGCCGTCCGGCGGTTGGACTTTCGTCGCCGTCTCCTGGTCGAAGGAGAATTGCAGCTTCGTCAGCGTGATTTTCTTCAGATAATTGTTTGCGACGAAATCGTAGACGAAGTTGCCCGACGCGACGAAGGAGTAGATGCCCTGTCCCGAATTCGAATCATCGTTGCTGTTGCTGTGGGCCTGGTATGAGCCCATGATGGTAATGACGTTGCCCTTGCCATCTTTCGCCTGCGCAGCTGTGTTCTGCTGTTCCTGGTTGACCTCGGTGTCGAACAGATTGTTGATGGTAAGGTCGATCTGGCAGGAGAAGCTGCGCAGCTCCGAATTGGTGAACAGCGCCCGGAGGTATTCCACTTCAAAATTGTACTTGATGCCGACATCCAGGCTCTGCGGCGTCTTCGTCGGCGTTTTTTCATAATCGACGAGCGCGAACATCGCGCTGCGGGCAAGCTTGGGTTTGGGCTCCTTCGGACTGGTGTTGTTGATCGCAACACCGACATGATGGACGCGGAACCCGGCGATGCCGGGGTCCGTCATGCCGCCGAGCACCGCGCGGATCGCCGCCGGCAACAGGTTGAGTTCCATGTTGCAATTGACCGCGAGAATGCCGTTGAACGCCGGGTCGGTCACGGTCTGATAAAAATTCCAGTACAGCGAATCCTTGTCGGGTTGCGGCTGGCCGTTGGGGAATACCGAAGCCTTGGCATCGGCAATGACTTTTTGCAGATAGGCTTGCACCTTGTCCGGGGAGCTGTTGAACGTCTCCGGCTGGGACCAAAGTCGCGTGTCGTTGACGAGGTCTTGGATCGTCACCCCGGGATAGAACTTCATCATGAAGATCGGCGGCGTGTGGTCCGGCGCGGGTCCCGCCAGGCCGCCTGGCGATAGATTAAACGTCCAGTCGCCGATCGTGAGGTCGCTGGCGCTGAAATCGAACAGGTTCTGCGATTTGTCCAGCGGATCCGGGGTTGCGGGGTTTACGCTGATGACCGTGAAGATCTGATTCTGTTGCACTGCCTTGCGGATCGACGGACCCATTTTGTCGATCAGGAGAGCGCCGGCAGCGCTGATCGCCATCTGCAGCGTCGTCCACACCTGCGGCGTACCGGCGATCTGGACCAGCATGCCCTGCGGCGTCATCGCCGGCGGCAGCGGATCGGCAGCTTTGGCGCGGCCGTGCTTCGCCTTGGTTGTCGGCGGCGGTACCGACAGATAGGTGTCGGCGCGCTTCGGATTGAGCGCCGCCGACTCCATGTCGAGATATTGCGCCAGATTGAGATTTGGGTCGGTCGCGAATGCAAGGCCCGCATAGGGAGCGAGCGGCGTCGGCGGCGCCGTCTGCGTGGCGCTCCAGGAATCCAACGGAAAATAGTCGAGGAGATGAACGTCCAGCCCGGACGGCGGCGCGGCGCCGGCGATCATGGCCGCGGTGTTCCCCGACTGCATGTAGAGAGGTGCGCGCTCCGGCTGCGAGACGTAAGCACCCGCTGCGGTAATGAGCGTCCCGTAAGAAGTCTTGGCCGTGCCGTCCAGATAGACAGGCTTGGTCGGCGAGTCCGCCGCGGGCGGGATGCGGTAAGCGGGCATGCCCGGGGTGAATTCGATGCTGTCAAGCTGCGCGCCCAGAGTGATCGAGAGGAACTCTGTGCCGGTAACGCCGCACAATATCTGCACGGTTTGCGGCGTATCGCCCGACTGTGCGCTGGTCGCGTTGTCGTCGGGCGTGAAGGCGAATTGGCCGGCGGGCGTCAGATAATAATAACTCTGATCTGTCGGCGACTGCACCGGCCGTCCGGCAAAGACGAGCCGGCTGGTCTTGCCGATGTCGCCGCCATTGACGGTCTTGAATGCCAGCGGCTTGCCGTTGGCGGTGACATAATTGCACCCGACCGCCGGATCGGCGAACTGAAAGAACGTGCGATCGGGATCGAGCGGCGCGAGCACATCGAGCGTAACGTTGAAATTGAATGGAGTCGTCGCGCCGCCGACGCCGCGGAAGACCGGATAGTTGAGCGCGCCGACCAGCCCGCCATTGACCGGCGGGCTGAAATACATCATGCCGGCCTCGAATTGGGTCAGATTGGCGGTCGTCAATTGGAACACGACGCTGGCGGCGCCGGTGAGCGGCCCGGTCATCGCCAGGCTGGTGAAAGGCGCCGTCGATTGATACGTCAGCGTTGCGCCGCCCGGCACCGCGGCGTTCAGTAGAAAGATGTTCGGCTGTTGTTGTGCGTTGCCGAACTGAATGCTGTTCGAGGCATCGTCGAACAGCACGGTCGTGGATGGGTCGAAGATGTCCGACTGTACCTGGAATGTGACACTTTGGCGAAACACCAGCGACAAGGGCTGCGCCAGCATCGGCGACGCGGTGCCTTGTCCGGATACGTTGACGAGGACCGGTGAAATCGTCAGTGGCTCGGGGAACCAGCCGATTTGCGTGCCGGGCTGTGACGTGAAGGCCGAACGGACGGCGGCCGCGAAGGCGTTCCAATCTCGCGCGCCGGATTTGACAAAAAACGCGATGAAGCCGAGCGAATTCGGATCGGTCCAGCTTGCCGCCGTGAGTGAAAATGTCGGGTCTGTCCGGCTGGCATCCTGAAATAGGAACGCAACCCTAGCGCTTGCCGGCGGGTCGGCCAGGTAAAGGCCGCTCGGCTGACGCTTGAACTCTATCATCCCGTTTCCTCACGCTCGATCGCCGGCGATCAATTTCGACAAGGTCACCAGTGGCCTGATGTCCAATTGTCGTTAGTGTCACATTCATTGACACTACTTTACGCTGCACTACCTTGGGAAGAGGAATTATGACTCGCACCAGCTAAATTTCGCGCTCACCGAGCCTTTCGCGTTGAATCAGGAAAAACGGCAGGCGGGAGCGCCACCATCATTGTCGGCGGCGACGCCTGGCATCCGCGAAGCCGCATCGATCAGGACGCGCAAAAAAATCGCTAGCACATGATGAGTTGCATCGAAACGGAAGAGGCTCGAAACAAAGGAAGCGCTCGCGTGGTCGCGTCCCGACATCGATCGCAGCGGCTGCCCAGCCGATCGCCTGACTAGGCAGAGCGAGCGCTGCAACTCACGAGAGAACCGCGCAAACCGCCCTTTTTCCCTGCCGCCCTTACTAACCCCTCAGGATAGAGCGACATTACCGGCTGTAATTGGATGATCTATTTGCTAGCATGATCCGCGATGATGAGCTTGGCGATTCACTCTCAATTCGACCTTGACCACGACGCGACAAACGCCAGCCGGATAGACGAGGCCGCCGCCTCGTTTGCGTCGCTGGTGGCGGTCGAAGCCCCGTGCATTCGAGATTGGCGCGCCAAAGAATGCTGAAATGCGGGAAATGCCGCCAGATCGACTAAACGGCTGCCAACACAGCCTTATCGAATTGATTTCTCTTCCTTCTGAACAAAGTGTCACTCGTTGATCATCCCCGCGTAAGCTGGAATCCAGTTACTGGGTCCTGTATGTGCGGGAATGAGCGGACGAAGTTTGAGTCGCTGATATGAGCCAACAACCGATCGAAACACTGTACCCATCGATCCGTGCCGGTTTGTCATGCGCTTGCCCGCGCTGCGGTCGGGGCAGATTGTTCCAAGGTTTTTTGACGCTGCGGCCGCGTTGCCAGGCGTGCGGGCTCGATTACGGTTTTGCCGATGCCGGTGACGGACCGGCGGTGTTCATCATGTTCCTCGCCGGCTTCATCGTCGTCGGCGCCGCTTTGATCGTCGAGGCGCTCTATCACCCGCCGTACTGGGTTCACGCGGCGCTGTGGCTTCCGCTGATCGTCATCGTCACGATCGGACCGTTGCGGCCGATGAAAGGACTGATGATTGCGCTGCAATACCATCATAAAGCCGAAGAGAGACGCTTCGGTGGCGGAGGTGAGCCTTGAGCGCGCCGCAGGCGCTACCGCGCTCGTGGCTCGGATTGCTGCTCCCTGCTCTGCTCGCGTTCATTTTTCTTGTCGGGCTCGGCACCTGGCAGATCGAGCGCAAGGCCTGGAAGGAAGCGCTGATTGTCGCGCTGACCGAGCGGCTCGCCGCGCCGCCGCAAGCGTTGCCGGCTCAGGCGACGTGGCCGAAACTCGATGCGGCAAGCGACGAATACCGCCGCGTCAAATTCACGGCGCTTTTCGATCACGCGGCGGAAGCTTTGGTCTATGGCGCGGCGTCCGCTTTCCGCCCCGATGTCTTCGGTCCCGGCTATTGGGTGTTCACGCCGGCGCGGCTTGCGGACGGCAGCCAAGTCATCGTCAACCGCGGTTTTGTGCCGGAAGACCGCAAGGAGCCGGGATCGCGGTCCGCCGGGCAGGTTTCCGGGCCGATCGAGATCATCGGCGCGTTGCGCTGGCCCGACACACGGCACTGGTTCACCCCGCAGGACGACGCCGCCCATAATCTCTGGTTCAGCCGCGACCCGCAGGCCATTGCCGCCGCCAAGGGGCTCGGTGCCGTGGCGCCGTTCTTCGTCGAGATGGAGGCCCCTGTGCCGCCAGGCGGCCTGCCGCGTCCCGGCAAGATCGTGGTCAACCTGCCGGACAACCACCTGCAATATGCCATCACCTGGTTCGGGCTCGCCGCCGCGCTTGTTGGGGTGTTCGCGGCCTTTGCTTTCGGCTCGCGCCGCCGCGGAATCGGCGAAAAAGGCAGCCTTTCGCGTTCCTTGTGAAGGGGTCGGCTTTTCTATTACTGTGCCCGGTATTCGGTCCCGGCGGCAGATCGCCTCTCGGCCAAAACAGCGCGCAGAATCAATAGGTTAATGCAACACGTCTCGACCAGGGGCGAGGCCCCGCCGCTCGGCTTCGCCGAGGCCATGCTCGCGGGTTTGGCCCGCGACGGCGGCCTTTATGTGCCGCAATCCTGGCCACGCTTGGAGGCGGCGGAGATCGCCGCTTTCGCCGGCCGCCCCTATGCCGAGGTCGCGGTCGACGTGATCCGGCGCTTTGTCGGCGATGCCATCGCCGAGACCGACCTCGCCCGCATGGTGCGCGAGGCTTACGGCACGTTCCGCCATCCCGCCGTGGCGCCGCTGTCGCAACTCGGCGTGAATACGTTCGCGCTCGAACTGTTTCATGGGCCGACGCTGGCGTTCAAGGATCTGGCGATGCAGCTGTTGGCACGGCTGATGGATCGGGTGCTGGCCGGGCGCGGCGAACGCCGCACCATCGTGGTGGCGACCTCGGGCGATACCGGCGGCGCCGCGGTCGAGGCGTTCCGCGGCAGGCGTCAGGTCGATCTCGTCGTGCTGTTTCCGCGAGGGCGCATTTCCGACGTGCAGCGGCGCATGATGACCACGGCTCAAGCCGACAATATCGAAGTCATTGCCATCGACGGCACGTTCGACGACTGCCAGGCGATCATGAAGGGCCTGTTCAATCATCACGCCTTTGCCGACCGGGTGCGGCTCTCCGGCGTCAATTCCATCAACTGGGCGCGCATCGTAGCGCAGATCGTCTATTACTTCACCGCCGCGGTGGCGCTCGGCGCGCCCTATCGCAAAGTGGCGTTCACCGTGCCGACCGGCAATTTCGGCGATATTTATGCCGGCTACGTCGCGCTTCGCATGGGCCTGCCGATCGACCGGCTGGTCATCGCCACCAACGTCAACGACATCCTGGCGCGGACGCTGGCTACCGGAACCTACGAGCTGCGTGACGTGGTGGCGACGACCTCGCCGTCCATGGACATCCAGGTCTCGTCGAATTTCGAGCGGCTGTTGTTCGACGCCTATGATCGCGACGGCCCGGCGATACGAGCGCTGATGGGTTCGCTCACGCAATCGCGGCGCTTTGCGCTGTCGGCGCCCGCGCTGGCGCAAATCCGCGCGCACTTCGCCGCCGGCCGCGCCGACGAGGACGAAGTCGCCGCCACCATTCGCACGGTCAAGCGCGAGACCGGCAATTTCGTCGATCCGCATACCGCGGTCGGCATCGCGGTCGCCGAGAAAGAGCCGCGCGACCCGGCGGTGCCGATGGTGGTGCTGTCGACCGCCCATGCGGCGAAATTCCCCGATGCGGTCGAGGCCGCCAGCGGGGTGCGGCCGCAGCTGCCGGCATGGCTTTCCGATCTCGATAAACGGCCGGAGCGCGTCACGGCGCTGCCGGTAGACCAGTCCGCGGTCGAGCGTTTCGTCCTCAAGACGAGCCGCGCCGCACAGGAAGGAGCCGCAGCATGCGTGTCGAGGTAACGACCTTGAAATCCGGCATCAGCGTGGTGACCGATACGATGCCGCATCTCGAGACCGCCTCGCTCGGCGTCTGGGTCGCCTCGGGTAGCCGCGACGAGCGCCACGACGAGAACGGCATTTCGCATTTGCTCGAGCACATGGCATTCAAGGGCACGCGGCGGCGCAGCGCGCGCCAGATCGCCGAAGAGATCGAGGCGGTCGGCGGCGATCTCAATGCGGCGACCAGCGCCGAGACCACGGCCTATTATGCCCGCGTGCTCAAGGCCGACGTGCCGCTCGCCCTCGACGTGCTCGCCGATATTCTCTCCGATCCCACTTTCGACAGGGAGGAGCTCGCCCGCGAGCAGAGCGTCATCGTCCAGGAGATTGGCGCCGTCGCCGACACGCCGGACGACCTGATTTTCGAGTATTTGAACGCCATCGCCTTCCCGGACCAGCCGCTCGGCCGCTCCATCCTTGGCACCGCCAAGACGGTGCGGTCGTTCCACGACGGCACGCTGCGCGACTATCTCGGGCGGCACTACCGCGCACCCGACATCGTGGTGGCCGCCGCGGGCGCGGTCGATCACGCCGCGGTGGTCGCCGACGTCGAGCAGCGCTTTGCCAGCTTCACCGGGCCGGCGAGTCCGCTGCCCGAGCCGGCCAAATTCGGCGGCGGCAGCCACATCGAGAAGCGCGAGCTCGAACAGGTGCATATCGCCATGGCGCTGCCCGGCGTGGCGGTCACCGATCCGACGCTGTACAGCCTCCAGGTATTCGCCAACATCGTCGGCGGCGGAATGTCGTCGCGGCTGTTCCAGGAGGCGCGCGAGCGGCGCGGCCTGTGTTATTCGATCTATTCCTTCCACATGCCGTATTCCGACATCGGCATGTTCGGCCTTTATGCCGGCACCGATGCCGCCGATACGTCGGAGCTGATGCGCGTCATCGTCGGCGAGATTGCGGGCGCGGCCGACACCATCTCCGAGACGGAAATCGCGCGCGCCAAGGCGCAGATGAAGGCCGGCCTGCTGATGGCGCTGGAAAGCTCCGGCGCCCGGATCGACCAGCTGGCGCGCCAGATGATCACGCGCGGCCGGCCGATGACGGTCGAAGAACTGGTCGAAAAGGTCGAGGCGGTCACGGTCGAATCGGCGCGCACCGCCGGACGCGCGCTCATTGCCCGCGGCAAGATGGCGACCGCCGTGCTGGGACTGGGCTCCGGCCTTGAAAGCGCAGCCGCAATCGCCGAGACTTTGACGCGCCGGGCCGCGTGACGACGCACTGTCCCTTCAGCCGCAATGGCGTTCTTCCGCACCATCAATTTCAGCGAGCCGCTGCCGTCGATCGCCGGCGACGGCGTCATGCTGCGCACGCCGCAAATGACCGACTTCGCCGAGTGGGCGGCGTTGCGCGAAACAAGCCGCGACTTCCTCACGCCGTGGGAGCCGACCTGGCCGGCTGAGGATCTGACGCGCAGCGCATTCCGGCGCCGCATCCGCCGCTACAGCGAGGACCTGCGCACCGACCAGGGCTACGCTTTCCTCATCGTCCGCCGCTCGGACGACGCGCTGGTCGGCGGCTTGACGCTCGCCAATATCCGGCGCGGCGTCGCCCAGGCCGGCAGCCTCGGCTATTGGATGGGCCTGCCCTATGTGCGCCACGGCTACATGACCGCGGCGGTGCGGGCCGTCATTCCGTTCGCCTTCGGCACCTTGCGGCTGCACCGCGTCGAGGCCGCCTGCATCCCGACCAATGCCGGCTCGATTCGGCTTCTGGAAAACACCGGATTCGTGCGCGAGGGCTATGCTCGCGAATATTTGTGCATCAACGGCATCTGGCAGGATCATTTGCTCTATGCGCGGCTGAACGACGCCCAGGCGTCTTAACCAAATCCTCCTTGCCTCCCCCGGAGGGACGGCAGGCGCCTTGGGATGGCCACGGTTGGTTTGCTATAAGGTTCGGGGCATCGCGTTCGAGGCGATGAGTTGGGGAATGCGGCGGGACACTCATTTTATAATGTCAGGCGTCACAGTGCCGGGTTTCATGGTGCCGGGCGTGATGCGGCGGAGCCATTGCGCGCCGGTCGCTACATTGCTGTTCCTGGCGCTGCTGGCCTCGGGTTGTTCGGGGACCGGTCTCCTCGGCACGTCGTCCGCAACGCCTCCCCCGGCATCGAACGCGCCTTCCCTTAAGGACAAGATTTCGGGCTTCTTCGCCGGATCGACGGCAACGTCCCAGCAGGGTGTCGCCGGCGCGGCGCAGGAGATCGACTGTCCGCTGATCAATATCCGGCCGGGCGCTTCCACGCTGACCATCGGCGCCACCGGCAGCACCGCCAGCGACAGCACCAACAATGGGGCGATGGCGGTGAAATATCAGGGCACGTTCGTGCGCGCCGCGCGCGAATGCGCCCTGGTCAGCGGCAACGTCGTGATGAAGATCGGCGTCGAAGGCCGCATCATTATCGGACCGTCCGGCGGCCCCGGACAAGTCGACGTGCCGCTGCGGATCGCCGTGGTCGAGGAGACGGCCGCTCACACCAAGCCGATCGCCACCCAGCTCATTCGCATTCCGGTGACCGTGGCGTCGGCGACGGAAAATCCGACCTTCACCCATATCGAGGAAGGCGTCACCTTTCCGATGCCGGCCAATCTGGATAATTACGTCGTCTATATCGGCTTCGATCCGATCGCCGCCGCGGCGCAGGATCATCCGAAGCCGGCACCCAAGCCTAAGCCGAGGGCCAAGCCCGCCAAGACGGGTTGAATCTTACTGGCCTGTTTTGACCCCTAGTGGCCTAATTTGAAAATTGAGTGGCCTAATCTCCATCAGGCACGGTTCCGGACAGACGGAACCCAAAATCTAAATTGGAATTTTGGGATCGTAGGCGCCTTACAATTATGGGGGCATCGTGCCAAGACTTGAATACACACCGTCACCACCGCCCCGTATCTCTCGCCCCGTTGCCCGAATTGCGCGGCACCGATGGACTTGGCGCGCATTACGCCGGACGAACGCGGATTTGAAATTCGGTTGTTCGAGTGCTCGAAGTGCGAGCACTCGGAAAGTTGGGTTCATAAGTCATAGGCCGCCTCAGTTGGCAGCCTCCGCCAGCGCGTCCTTAAAGTTTTTGACTGGATCGCCGCCGCTGGCTTGCTCACGCTCCGTGATAACTAACCTTGAAGTCGCTGGTCCAAACCCGACCGATGTCGACCCATGACCGACGCTGTCGAAAAGTCTTTTTTGCGAATGCGCACAATTTTCCAGAGGCTATTTCATTATGCAGCTATTGCAGCGGAATATTGGCTAGAAATTCCACCCCAGGAGACAAATTGCGCACACTAAGTCTGGCGCCCAATTGCTGTAAGAAGGTTCGAATAATAGTCATGCCGAAGCCGCGACTTTGTTCAATGTCGAAATCCTCTGGCAAACCTTTGCCTACGTCATGTACCGAGATTGAGACAGCGTTCTCGGCAATCTCCGAAAGTCGGACTCTAATCGGACCGCCACCTGCCGGATATGCGTGTTTTGCCGCATTCGTCACCAACTCGCCAACAACAAGTGCAATTTTTACTGCACGATCAGTGTCCACGCGGAATTGGTGCGAAGACTTGAAGTCGATTTCGCATGGTGAAGTCACTTCTCGCAGATCATTACAGACATCGGTCAAATAAGCAGATAGATCGACGACCCTAACGTCTGGATCGCGATAAAGGCGCTCGTGCACCCGGGCAACAGCGGTGATCCGTCCATAGGCTTCCTGTAGAGCTTGAGCAAGCATCGGGTCATCTGCAGATTTTGCCCGGAGGTAGAACATGCTGCCTACAAGCTGAAGACTATTCTTGACGCGGTGATTAATCTCTTTGATCAATACTTGTTGGTGCTCGACTGCAGCACGAAGACTATGCTCATAGCGCTGACGCTCGATCGCCATGCCTAGAATGTTAGCGGCCCCTTGGAGGAAAGAGATATCCTGTTCGGTGAACTCACCCTGCGAACGGCTGTCCACTTCGAGCACACCGAAAGGCGAACCGTCGCCCTGCAAAATCACGTTGATAGCCCGCCGGACTCCATGTGCCCTTAGCAGCTCCGGTGTCCTGAAGCGCTCCTCATTTTCCAAGTGATTTGAAATGACGGGCTTTCCCGTGCGCAATGCGTAGCCCGAAGGGGAGGCCAAGTCGGCCCCGATGGTGGCGACGCCGATAAGACCTGGATCCCAGCCCACCCCAGCGCGCATCAACAGCCTGTTTTCGCCGGGAATGTATTCCAAGATTTTGCTGAGGTCAGAATGCAATCCCTCTGCGGCCATCCGCACCGAGCTGTCCAGCAGCTCCGGCAAGGATGTCTGCTGCAAGGCAAGGACGCCGAGTTCGGCGAGAATTTCCTGTTGCCGAATGCGAAGACGCAGATCAAGTCCGCCGGTTTCGGCGACGGTCGGGCTTGGCGACGCTTCAATGTTAGGAATCTCGGTCTGAGGCTTGTCACTCGACGACATGAGCAATCCTGGGTTCGCTTAGCCAACCGACAGTTGTCCATCCATAGCACGATTGCAGCCGAATCGCCTGGAGAGGCCTCTAAGCCAATTTCCGCTCTGGGCGCCGGACTTATCGACCCGCGGCAAAAGTTGTCGGATGATCGAGTAAGCGGAAATGCTTGCCGCCTCGAAACGACACAAATGACCCTCCTGAGAATTTGCTGCGTTGATCGACCGCCTGCGCCGGTACTCACACCCTCGCCGCTTTCCGGTGCTAGCTTTGCGCAGTTGCACGAGCCTCGAACGTCGGCATCCATTTGCAACCATGCCGCCATATGAGCAACGCGGCGACGATTACGCCCGCATCATGAGAATCAACGTGACGGGATCGGACTGAACAAGCGGACGCGCTATTGCGCTGGTCGAGACCTAGCGAGACTTGGGCCGGCTTTGTGGGCTCGTCGGACTGGTCATTGCTCGTGCTATGAGCATTCCTATCCTCGTCTGCGTGACTGGATTTGCACAGAGCTCACCCACTCCCAACGGCTGAGACGCAAATAATTTGGCGATCTCGGGATCGACGATCTTGTCATCGCTTCGGCTCACCGGAAAAACACGGTCTGGACTATTGGCAAAACGCGGCATCTGGCACCGCCGTTTCTACCCTCCCCTGTGTAAACATATCGCTCGGTCAAACGTTCCGACGCGCGGGCGCGTCAAGACGGCGGTCTTTCGCTGCACAGAATTTAGTCGGAGTGCCTGAGTGGCTGGCAGGAATGCGTGTCGCGGTTATGCACCGCAATAAGGCAAAGGAACAACTTTTTTCGCACAATCACCTCATCTACGAATGTTTGCCAAATAGAGAACCAAATGGAGACCGACGGATTCTTTGATTGGCAAAGCAGCACGTGGAGCGCACGGATGTGGATAACGATCCTGGCAATGGCGATTGCAACTTCACTCTGCGTGAGCGTGGGAGTCACCTTTAGTCAGCAGTCGCGTTAAAGCGGAACAACGTGAGACGTCCCGTCGATTGTGGGAGCGGTCGTTTACGCCGCGTCAGCCAGACATCCACTTTCAATCGTAAATCGGTGCGCTTTGTCACAGTGCGGACACCGGAGCCGAAGCTCAGTGGTCTGAATTTTCGAGAAAGTGTTTTGATCCGTTCTGATCCCGCTGTCGATCTTGCGACCGGTCCGCGGGCAACTAAAGGTGAGGTTTTGCATAGCGGCCTCCGAGAATCGTCGCCCCTGAGCCCAGATGGTCCGGCACGAATGGTTAATAATTACTTAAAGGTCATTATCCCCGAACAGAGAGAGTCGAGCATGCCTTCGGTACGATCAAGGCGCGGACCGAAGCCGCCGTGCCGGCATCTCCGCCCTTGCAGGTTCGCCGGTGGGGCTGAAAGTCCGTTGCGTTGGGCCGGTGCGTTCCAATAGTGCGGAAAATCCGGAAAATCCTCCCACAGGCGATTTCAGCGGCTTTTCATATACGCAAAACAAAACATTATTTATCTGACATCCCCGCGAAACCGGGCAATCCAGTCGGGAAGCACCGTTGTCAAGTGAAGCGCGCCGAGGGACGAGCGAACGGAGCGATTACCAGCCGCGAAAATCGGTGATGGTGGCTTTGAGCACCCGCATGTCGGCGATCACGGTGCGGGCGCCGGCATTGACCAGGCCCTGGGCGAGCCGGCCGGGCATTGGATTGCCGCCGACAAAACCGATCGCCGTCATGCCGGCCGCGACCGCGGCGGCGACTCCGGGCACCGAATCCTCGATCACGATGCAGGAAGCCGGGTCGACTTGCATCCGCACCGCGGCAAAGCGGAACAGATCCGGCGCCGGCTTGCCGTTCGGCACGTCGCTTGCCGAGAACAATCGCCGTTCGAAGAAGCGCAGCAGGCCGGCAGCTTCGAGACCGGCCCGCAGCCGGTCATGCGGCGACGACGACGCGACGGCTTTCGGGCCGCGCACCCAAGTCAGGGCATGGGCGACATGGGGCAGCGCCCGGAGCTGGGTGCGGAAACGGCGCAGGGTCTCGGCCGCAACTCCCGACGCGAAATTCGGCGGCAGCTTTCTGCCGGTGGCGGTTTCGATGGTCGCTTCGATCGCAGCGAACACATCGGCCGCGCGACGGCCGTGATAACGGCGCGCCAGCGTATCCGCGTTCGCCGGAAATCCGGCGCGGGTCAGGGACTCGGCGAGGACCGCGCTCACAATCGGTTCGCTGTCTACAAGTACGCCATTGCAATCGAAGATGACCATGGGTCCCTCCGATGCGTCGGCCACGCCGGCTGGCCGTCGTCCAGCTTTTCAAGTTAACGGTGGCGACGATAGCGAACGGCCGCGGCATGCAAAGACCGGCGCCGCGCCGTCAAACGTCTTATGCACAGAAATTGGGGTTCAGCCGCGAGTTTTGCACGACAGCGTTGTGGCTGCCGATGTCTTGGAGCGTAAATCGTTCCGAATCGAACCGATTTGCGCTCCAACATTTTCGTGGAGGATGATCTTTTCGGAAAACCGGTTTCCGCCCTCCAACCAAGTCCGAGGGCAGGCTTTTTCCGGATCATGCTCACATCTAGTTGAATTTTTTTCTGACGTCCTCGATGCCCTGCTTCAGCAGGGTTTCGGCGACTTTGCCCTTGGCCGCAGCGGCAAGGATTTTTTCGGCCGCGGCAACGGCGGCATCGGCCGCGGCGGAGCGGACGTCGGCAAGCGCTTGCGCTTCGGCCTGGGTGATCTTGGCCTCGGCCATCTTGGTGCGGCGGGCGACGAAATCTTCCATCCGCGTCTTGGCTTCGGCGGCCAGACGTTCGGCCTCGGCCTTGGCGCCGGCGATGATGGCGGCGGCCTCGCCCTCGGCCTCGCGCCCCTTGCGCTCGAACTCGGCCAAGAGCGCCTGGGCTTCCTCGCGAAGCCGGCGCGCCTCGTCGAGCTCGCTTTTGATGCGGCCCTGACGCTGATCGAGCGAGCCCATCAGCTTGCGGTGCACGCCGAGATAGGCCAGCAGGCCAAGAAACAGCAGAAAGGCCAGAGCGACCCAGTTCTCCGTTTCCTGCAGGGGTTCGAGCATCGGCAAAGTCCTAGCGCTTCAACGCGTCGCCCAAGGCGGCGGCGACCTCGTGCTCGGCGGGCGCCTGTCCGATCAGGCGCTCGACGATGGCGGAAGCGGTGTCCTTGGCGATCATGCCGACATGACCCATTGCGGCGGTGCGGGTCGCGGCGATCGATTGCTCCGCCGCCGCCAGTCGCTCGTGGAGTTGAGCTTCGAGGCGCTTGTTGGTCGCCTCGGCCGCGGCCGCCTGCTGCTCGCGGGTTTCGGCGGCGATCGCTTGGGCGCGCGCGCGGGCATCGGCAAGCGCCTTCTCGTAAGCGGCGTGCGCGGCGTCGGATTGCTCTTTAAAACCTTGCGCGGCCTTGAGATCGTCGCCAATGCGCTTGCTGCGTTCGGCGAAGATCGCGCCGATGCGCGGCAACGCCACTTTCGCCATCAGCACGTAGAGCAGCACGAAGCTCACCGCCAGCCAGGCAAGCTGCGACGGAAAGTGCTCGGCCTGGAACGGCGGAAACGGCGGGTGCCCGGCGGGCGCTTGGCTATGGGCGGCAGGCTCGGCCATGACGGCGGTTTTTTACAGCCCGAACAGCAGCAGAAGCGCGATCAGCAGCGAGAAGATGCCGAGCGCCTCGGTGATGGCGAAGCCGAAGATCAGGTTGCCGAACTGGCCCTGCGCGGCGGAAGGATTACGCAGCGCGGCGGCCAGATAGTTGCCGAAGATGATGCCCACGCCGACGCCGGCGCCGCCCATGCCGATACAGGCAATGCCGGCACCAATGTATTTTGCGGCCGTCGGATCCATGTGAAAGCTCCTTTTCGAGGTTTCGGGCCGTCAGTGGCCCGGGTGTATCGCATCGTTGAGATAGATGCAGGTGAGGATGGCGAAGACGTAAGCCTGGAGAAAAGCCACCAGAAGCTCGAGCGCGGTCAGCGCCACCACCATGGCGAACGGCAGCACCGCGCCGAACCAGCCGAGGATTCCGGCGCCGGCAAGCATGATGATGAAGCCGGCGAAGACCTGCAGCGTGATGTGGCCGGCCAGCATGTTGGCAAACAACCGCACGCTATGGGAGACCGGGCGCGACACAAACGACAGCACTTCGATGATCACGATCGCCGGCAGGATCGCCTTCGGCACGCCCTTCGGCACGAACAAATTCAAAAAATGCAGGCCGTTCCTCCAGAAACCGTAGCCGACGACGACCAGGAACACGGTGAGCGCCAACGCCGCCGTGATGATGATCTGGCTGGTCACCGTGAAGGAATAAGGAATGAGCCCGATCAGGTTGGCGAACAGCACGAACATGAACAGCGTGAACACGAACGGAAAGAATTTCATCCCTTCGGTGCCGGCGGAACTGCGGACCGTGTTGGCGACGAATTCGTAGGACAGCTCGGCGATCGATTGCAGCCGGCCGGGAACCACCGCGCGCGGCGCGCTAGCGCCGATCATCAGCGCCGAAACGCCGAACACGATGATCATCATGAACAGCGCCGAATTGGTAAACGCGATCTGACGGCCGCCCAAGTCGATGAGGGGCACCATATTGTGGATCTGAAACTGATGGATCGGATCGACTTGCATGATCTCGTCACTGTCGCGCTTAAAGCGCCGATCGTCTTGTCCTAGTCCTTGCGCCGGCCCTTATCCAAACCGGGGCTTGCCACAACGCCCGCCGAACGCATCACATTGAGCACGCCGGCGGCAAAGCCGAGCAACAGGAATACAATGAGCCCCCACGGCGCGACGCCGAGTACGCGATCGATACCCCAGCCGAGGCCGGCACCGACCAACACGCCGGCAACGAGTTCGCTCGAGAGTCGAAAGCCGCGAGCGTAGCCCGATGCAGTCGCCGCGCGATTTTCAGAAGCGTCATTCGATGGGTCTTCGGCACGCTTAAGTGCAAGACCTTCGCCGAGCCGCTGCAGCCTCGCGGAGAGAGCGGCCTCATCGGTGTGCGCCTTGCTGCCGTTGTCGCGCGCGTCGCTCATGGTCTCGACACTCGCGGATTTGCGGCAATCGCTCGACGCCCGCCCCCTGAAGCCGGGCGGACCATACTGAGAGGGTAAACCCAAGTCAAGAAACGCAAACCTTGCCCTAACATATTGAATCCATGCCAGATATCGGCGGTTTTCCGCCGCTTGGAAGAGGTCGGATTGTGCGTTGCGAAGCTGCACAGCGCGTCGTGGCGTATGCCTTTGGGCGCACCCATTGCCCTCCCATATTGACTACGCATAGGCGACGTTGGCCGCTACTCTGTCGAAAACCGCCCCCAGTCAGGAGATGACCATGTTCAGCAAGGCTGCTGCCCTCGCCGTTGTCGCCGTCTGCCTGAGCAACCCGGTTTTTGCCGATGACGCGACGCCCGACACCAATGGCGGGCGCTTTACGCTCAATAAAGTGACCGACGGCTTTGTCCGGCTTGATACGCAGACCGGCGAAGTCGCGCTGTGCAGCCAGCGCACCGTCGGTTGGGCGTGTCAGGCGGCACCGGAAGATCGCGCCGCGTTCGAGAGCGAAATCGCGCGGCTGCACAGCGAAAATGCAGCCCTCAAGCAGATCCTGCTGTCGCACGGCCTGTCGCTGCCGTCCGGCGCGACGCCGGAGCCCTCCGGCAGCCACGACACCGACATCACGATCCGCCTGCCCGATAATGCCGACATCGACCGCGCCGTGGCCTATGTCGGCCGGCTGTGGAATCGCTTCGTCGATGCCGTCAACCGGGCGCAAAAGCAGATGCTGAACAAGAGCTGACGGGACCGCTTTGAACGAATTGTCCGCCATCCAGAGTACGCGCGTGGAGACGATCGCGCGCGCGGCGTTTACGGTCCAAACATCCGGCGAAGGGTTTTTCGAGATCACGCGCGAGGTGGCGCGCTTTCTGGAACAGATCAAGGCGCGCGACGGCGTGGTGCTGCTTTATCTGCGGCATACATCGGCTTCGCTGGTGATCCAGGAGAACGCCGATCCGGAGGTGCAGACCGACCTCGTCACCGCGCTCAAGCGCATCGCGCCGGCCGATGCCGGCTGGGTGCACGACACCGAAGGGTCCGACGATATGCCGGCCCACATCAAAGCCATGGTCAACGGCGTGTCGCTGCACGTGCCGGTCGCCAGCGGCAAGCTCGGCCTTGGCACCTGGCAAGGCATCTATGTGGCCGAGCACCGCGCGCGGCCGCACCGCCGCGAGGTAGCGCTGCAATTTCTCGGCTGTAGCGGCGATTAGTCAGCTGTGATCGCCATCACATCATCATGCAATTCGCGCAACGCTGCGATGAGCGCGGCAGCGTAGTCGCACAGGATTCGAACCAATAGCTGCGCTCAAGCCGCGCGGGGTGGAACGAGAGCGCGTCCGAACGGGAGGACCGAGGGGACTTGTGTCAGGCCGGGATTGGCCTCGAGAGGTTCGCGCTTGGATCGTTTCGTCGGAATGGCGGTATTCGCCAAAGTCGTCGAGTCTTCGAGCTTTGCCGCGGCGGCGCGGCACTTCGACATGTCGCCCGCCATGGTGAGCAAACATATCCGCACGCTCGAGGAGCGGCTCGGCGTGCGCTTGCTTAACCGCACGACGCGCCGCGTCAGCGCCACCGAAGTCGGGCAGAGCTACTATGAGCGCTGCCTGCGCATCCTCAACGAGCTGGAAGACGCCGAACGCGCCGCCGGCGATCTGGAGGCCGCGCCGCGCGGCCTGCTCCGGGTGACCACGTCGGTGTCGTTCGGCGCGCATCAGCTGGCACCGGCGATTGCCGATTACCTCATCGCCTATCCCAACGTTTCGATCGACTTGAACCTGCACGACAACTATGTCGATTTGCTCGAAGAGCGCATCGATCTGGCGATCCGCCTCGGCCAGCTGTCGGATTCAAGCCTGATCGCCAAGAAATTATACGCTGTCGAAATGGTGCTGTGCGCGTCGCCGGGCTATCTGGCGGCGAACGGCACGCCGCAACAGCCGCGCGATCTCGTCAAGCATAATTGCCTCATTTACACCTATGCGGCGCCGCGGGCGTGGACCTTTACCGACCAAAAAACCGGCAAGGACGAGGTCGTCCGCATTTCCGGGCGGCTATCGGCGAACAGCGGCGATCCGCTGCTGGCGCTGGCGCGCAAGGATACGGGGATACTGCTCGGTCCGGACTATCTGGTCGCCGACGATCTCAACGCCGGAAGGCTGGTCCGCCTATTGCCCGACTACAAGACGCAGGAAACGCCAGTCTATGCCGTCTATCCGCACAGCCACTTTCTGTCGGCGAAAACCAGGACATTCATCGATTTCCTCGCGGCACGCTTCGCGCAATTGTCGCAGATCAAACCAAACGGAGGCACCCGGCCCCTGCCGTCCGATCTCCGCACGATGACCGACGCGACGCGACATCCGTCTGCTTCGAGTAATTAGTCGGGAAACGAGGGCGAGCAAAAGCTCGCCCTCGTTTTCGTCGATGCCTCAGTCGCGCAGAAGCATCTCATTGTAGCCGGTGCTGCCGCCGCCCGTTTGTGCAGGACTGTTCGCGGCATCCGAGCCGGAGGCGAACGGAACCGCAGCGTAGTCGTAGAGGCCACGCCCGGGCACAGCAGCGAATGTGGTGTGGCCGTTCTGACGAACCGCCACCTTGCCGGTTTGCCGGGCCGCAACCTGCTCGTTCTCCGGAGCGACGGTCCAGGCCGGCTTGGTGCCGCCGGGCCCGTAGGCGAAAGGCATCGCGTTACCGGTACCGTCACCTTTGCTGAACGACTGGGCGAGCGCCGGCAACGCGGCACTCATCACCGCCAGCACGGCAATGAGGGCAAGCTTTGATGTGTTGCTCATGGAAATTCTCCTCGTGACGCAGCCGATTTCGGGGGTGACGCCGCTATCGCTGCTAGGTGGGAGATGGGCTCGGGCAGGCGCTTCTTAATCGGCGAACCGGCGAACAGACTATCAATGGAGGGCGAATAATCCGCAGTCGCCCGGCTAACACGCCTGATTGCGTCCAGTCCGCGGCAGTTTGACGTGCCGCAATGTGCCGCCATGTCCGGCCAGTGGACCATCCACGCCGATCGGTCCTAAAATGCCGCATACGATCGGAAGGCGACATTGGCCGAAGCGCAATTGCATCATCTCCTGATTGCCGACGATCATCCGCTGTTTCGCGGCGCGCTGC
>Ga0307476_10000321_pt1 | contig 40672 bp, 61 predicted proteins | sample atmos_gasesECM2C_2_FD_203314 | JGI IMG/M metagenome (GOLD analysis project Ga0307476, IMG submission 203314) | Hardwood forest soil microbial communities from Morgan-Monroe State Forest, Indiana, United States - atmos_gasesECM2C_05 | ecosystem: Environmental > Terrestrial > Soil > Temperate... | reverse complement strand
GCGGCATCGGCGACCGGCGTCAGTGGCGCGGCATCGGCGACCGGCGACAGGGGCGCGGCATCGGCGACCGGCTACAGTGGCGCGGCATCGGCGACCGGCGTCAGTGGCGCGGCATCGGCGACCGGCGTCAGTGGCGCGGCATCGGCGACCGGCTACAGTGGCGCGGCATCGGCGACCGGCGTCAGTGGCGCGGCAATGGCCAGCGGTCATAAGGGTCGCGCGCAAGGCGCTGATGGCTGCGCGCTCTTTCTCGTTCATCGCGACGACAACTACAAAATCACGCGCGCCTGGGCCGGAATTGTCGGACAGAACGGTATCAAGCCGCTTGTTTGGTACACGCTCAATGCGGACGGCCAGCCAATCGAATGTTGATGACAGATAAGCCGTGACCATGAGAAAAATCTGGCAAGGATCGGGGATGCCGCCGACACGATATCGGCCGTGGCCGCAAAATAGGCGAGCCAAGATGAGACGCACAATCGCCAGGCAACGAGCAGGCGGAGAATCTCTTGAGTTTGTCACCAAGCTATTTGCTGCAAAATACTTCCCAGATGATCCGCACGCATGGGAAATGGTTTTTGATGCCGTTATGGTGAAACGTAGCGACTGACTTCTGCAATGTCGGGAAAATGAAAATGGCACTTTGGGCTACGATGGATCAGAAAGCGGCTCTCAAAGTGCCGTGTCCATGGTGCGGTGCCACTCCGGGGGAGCGGTGCCACTCAATTTACCCGCCATCATCCATGCGCAAATGCAGCGCACATAGAGAGCGGCTGCAAGATGGTCGCAGAGCCGCCGCCGAGATTTTTTGGCTGGGGCGCCCGCCAATAGAGGAAGCCAATGCCTGACAATTCAATCCATTGTCTTTTACTAATAGCCGCCGTCTCATCGGTCACAATGTTGGCTTGGCATGGCGTGGGGCTGATGATTGCGGATTTTCTACAATGGGCGGCTAACTGAGGTTATGTGCCCAAAATAAGTGCCCTAGGGCACTTGACAAGGCCCTAGGGCCGTGTATCTTAGGGTGGTCAAGGGCAATCAGGCCCGGATGGAGAGACCCAATGTCCACAAAACGCACCGCTTATTGGCTGACGCGAGACCAAGTTCTGGCCGTCTGTGACGCCATGAACACTCAAACAGCAGCGCGAATGAAACTTGCGGAAACGATGAAGGGTGATTGTAAGCTGCTTCTCGATAATCGCTCCAAAGCAGACGCCGCGCTGGTTCGGGCTTTCATCGATGGATTGAAGCGTGAAGATTACTGGCCGTTTGACCGGCACCACGCTTTCGCTTCCCAAGCTGAGATTGACGCCGAATGACCGCCACCAAATTCCGCGCCACGATAAGCCGCCTCAAGCTCTCGCAGCGAGGCGTGGCGCGACTTTTCAAGGTGAACGAGCGCACGTCCCGGCGCTGGGCGCTTGGCGAGCGGCCGGTGCCGCAGGATGTAGCCGATCAACTTGCCCAGCTTGTCGCCGGCAAGATCACATTCGACCAAATCAAGGTGCTGTAATGCGTTTGAACGAACTCATGTCCACCTACCGCACCGACTCGGTGTCGAACTTCGCCAAGCTCGAATACTGCACGCGGCGATACTACGTCCGGCTTATGGCGCAGATCGAACGCGACCACGGCGAGCAACATTACATTGAAGCGCGGCCTGACGGGTGCAAAACCACGCGAGTTTTGCCGGTGGCTATTCAGGCTCCTAAATATCGGCCGCGGCGACGTTTTTGTGGACATCTATCCAGGTACGGGAGCCGTCCGCCAAGCGTGGCTTGAGTGGATCGGGGAAGTTCCTGAGCAACTAACACTGACAGAAACCAGTTAACCGTCGAAACAAACGGAGAAATCAGATGGGACTTCGCACCAAGTACGAAAACGATCCGCAGGATGCCACAACGCTGGTTGACGGCATGGACATAACTGAAATGCTCCGAAATCCCAACTACACGACCTTCGACTTGTGTAAGGAAGCGGCAGACGAAATCGACTTTCTGAGGTCGCAGCTTGCGGATCAAAAAGATGCCGATGACACGGCAATGGACCTTCATCGCTCAGCGCGTCGAAGCGCCGATTAACACGGGGTTAACATGGAGAATTTTATGAAGCCACTTTGCATCTATCACGGCGGTTGTGATGACGGCTTTGCTGCCGCTTGGTGCGTCCGCGCCGGCATTGGCGAGGAAGTCGAGTTTTACCCCGGCGTCTATCAGAAGGAACCGCCGCCGCACGAAGGCCGCGACGTTTTGTTCGTTGATTTTAGCTACAAGCGCCCGGTGCTTGACGCCATGGCACAACGGGCTAAGTCAATCTTGATCCTCGATCACCACAAAACCGCGCAGGAGGATTTGGCGGACGTGGCTAAGGTCCCGCGTCGAATTGACTGGCGCAGCGCGGCAGAGATCGACGGCAGCGGCAATCGCATGTTCGCGCTATTCGATATGGAGCGCAGTGGTGCCGCCTTGGCGTGGGATTACTTCATCGGCGATGGCAGCTCGGCAGGCTGGTCGCCAGCCACGGCGCGACATCACCGTGAGTTCATCGATTACATTCAAGACAGAGACCTGTGGCGCAAACAGCTTCCGTGCGGTGACGAGTTTACGATTGCGCTGCGTTCCTATCCGCAGGACTTTTCCACATGGGATGAGCTTGTTCGACGCGGACCTAAATACCTGATCGTTGAAGGCCGCTCGCTGCAGCGCTATTACCGCCTCCGCGTTGAGGAATTGAAGCGCACAGCTTACCCGTGCCAGATCGGCGGCGCCGACTGCTGGCTCAGCAATGCTCCCTACTTCGCGGCAAGCGAGGTCGCGGGCGAGCTATCAGAACACACCGGATTCGGCGCCTGCTATTTCGAGGTTGAAGCCGGCCGCTTCCAATACTCACTGCGGTCGCGTGGCGATTTCGACGTGAGCGCCATTGCCCGGCAGTTCGGCGGCGGCGGCCACAAGGCCGCAGCGGGCTTCACAAGCAACGGCACCGTTCATTCTTTCGGTTAACAGGACGTATGTCGGGAGGATTACGATGAGCCGAATTGGACAGCCTAGAAAGGGCTTTAACGTCATCGCCTATAACGACCAAAAAAGAAAACGTGAACAAAAGAAGGTCGACAAACCGAGGGGAAATTTCTGTGCAGACTCGCCGATGGTCGCACGTCGCGGCGCTGGGCATCGGGTGAGCGGTCAGTGCCAGAGACGGTCGCGATCTTGTTGCGGCTCATGCTCGCCGGGAAGATCACGACCGCCGACATCGAAGCAAACAGGCGATAACAGGACGTATGTCGGGAGAGGATGATGGCGAACGATAAGGCTTTTGATTTAAGCGCCGACATTGAAGAAACGCACGCTTTCATTCAATGGAAAGGCACCAATGTCTGCATGGATTTTTGGTGCGACTGCGGCGCGCAATGCCATTTCGATGGCTACTTTGCCTACGCGGCGGCGTGTCCACACTGCAAAACGATTTGGCAAATGCCGAGCCGCCTGTTCCCGCGTAAGGCTGATGAGCGGACCTACCATCGTGATATGGCGAAAGAATTGGAACCCGACGAAGATCACTCTGACGAAGTAACCGGGTCGGACGGTATTACGCGCTTGGTTCCACATCACTTACCGGCCGCCGATTAACCGCCGACAAGCATGAAGTTGCCGGTCAACCCGTCCAATGCAGGGATGTTGAAATGCAACTCTCCGAGGAAATTGCCCGCGATCTTCGATCTGGCGCTATCTTCGATGTGTCGGGCGAGCGCATCGGCATCTTGAAGGTGCGCCGCTTATGGTTCAACCCGGCGTCTGGTCACTATGTTGCCGACTGCGGATGCCGCAAGATGTGGACCGACGAGCCGGGCAATCCGTGGCGATGCGTACCGTCGCCGACATATCAGTAGCTAATAAGAGATTCCATGAGCTATCGCCGACCAGAGGGTTACAAAAAACTACCACCCGATCTTACTTGCCGGGGATGCTTTAACGTATGGCAGGAGGACGACGGCTCTTATTGGTGCTGCGGCAAATCGAGGTCCTTGGCAGGAATCGAAGAAATTGCGACCGACCCGACGGGCATCAGTTCCTATCAGGCCGACCTTGCTAAGCAAATTCTCGACGGCACGTATAAGCCATGGGTTTCCGAAACGGAAGCTTGAACGACAAACATCACAATAACCGGAGACTGAAATGGCAACGGTATCTTATGACGGACGGCCAGCCAAAACTTTGCGGGCTTGGGCGAAGGCTTATCAAGAAGCACCGATTCGCTATCGGTTTCCATCCGATCCCAACGCCGAGTTTTTCCCGCGCGATATGGAGGATGCCGCCGGCCGAATTGATCGGCTAGAAAATGCTATTAAACAATATCTCTCACACCAGCTTAGTCGCCAGGAAAGTTTTGCTGTACTCCGCGCTGCGCTTTCCGACTGAACCCCCATGAGCGCGTGACTGACATGGCTGAGGATTACTTTTTGGGCTTTTGGGCGCAAGAGACCGATGGCGATGAGTGGCACCACTATCATGTGTGCGGCAAGCTATACTTTATTGACGGCATGAGACGTCAAAAATTTGACGTCAAGGCAATTTACGAGGAATCGTTTGCTATCTCGACTGTCACTATGGATGCTCAGATTATAACCAGCTACAAACCGCGCGCACCATTGTCAGAGATCACAAACGGATGTTGACGATGACAAAGCCGGCGCTATGGATGTGGGAGGAAACCGTGCAGCCGATCGTACTGTTCTTCCGCGAACTGCAATGCGGCCTAAATGTAGCGTTCTATCGGGATGGCGGATGGAGCCGGCTGTAGCCGAGACAGCAGGGAGCAGCAAATGAAAAAAAGTAAACCGTGGGAGCCGTTGACCGATGAGGAAATTACGGAGCTTCCTACCGAGTTGCAGGAGGCGTTGCGCCCGCGACAACGCGCGAATGCCGATCCGATCTATTTTGAAACGCCCATTCAATCGCTCACTATGACGCCCTCGAAATTTCGCAAACTTTGGCCAGTTAATCCCTGAGCAATATTGGACTAGGCGCACGGCTCACCTGATGAGTAATGGCCAAACTATCGGAACAACCAAAGGAGCTGGGAATGAGCGTTGAAGAAATCACTTCCGAAGAAACCGCCAAGATTGCCGGTATCCTGGAAGCCAAATGGACGCAAACCGATGCCGACAAAACCCGGTTCAAGGCCGAAGCCGAATCGTTGCGGACAGCGTTGGACATCATGACCGGCGACCGTGATTACTGGCGGGCGCGAGCCGAGGCTGGTGAGCGTGGACGCGACGAAGCGCGGGCGTCCGAGGAATACATGTTGCAGCAATGGCTGAAAGTAAACGCCATCGCGGCAGAGACTAAGATTCATGTCCTGGGTGGGCGCAATCAGCCTATCATAGCCGACGAAGAAACCAGACTGATTGGCGCAAAGTTTGGGGCTGATAGTCGGCAGAACTAATCAACGCGCTCGTGGCGTTGATATATCGGGCTATCGGCGTATAGATTTAGACGCTTTTCAGCTTCATCCAGACGCTTGCCCTGCGACATCTGGCGTTCCTCGATGTAATCCATTCTCTTGGATTGCAGCGCCTGTTGCGTAACAACCTCAGCCAGCTTTTTTATTTCTAGTTTGAAATCGTCGATGCTGGCAACAATCATGGTATATTTCATATCGGTGATTTTGGTGTCGCTTTTTATGGAATACGCGAAGCCAATAGTTCCGCCGAGAAAAGCGACGATGGTTAAGAGATTGCCAAGGCTGATCGTAAGATCAAACATTGCATTCCTTTAAGTCAAAAGTACCGCCGTGAGAATGATACACCACAGCGGTACTTCTTATTCCAAGACTAAAGTGCCGGTACTTTAGTACTTGAACGACGTGCCAACTTTGAACCGGCCACCGAGCTTCGGACACATCCCCGAAGCTCCACCAAGGCACATCGAATTGCTTTGCATCTCGTAGCCGGCATAGGCGTCTGCGACGATGTGGGTGCCGCTCGACAGCGTGATCGGCACGAGCATCCCGGTTCCGATCTCAGGTGAGATCAGCCAATCATGCGCGGACGCGAGGCCGAACTGGCTGGAAATGTCGTCCTCGTTGACAGCACCATAGACGTAGTTTTGCGCTTGGCCGACAGTCGCGCCAGGTGGCAGGACCGGCAGACTAGGTGAAGGACCGGCAAACGAGAAGCCTAGACTCGGCAGGAGCTGCAAAAGCGGCGTCTGCATTCCTACCCGTTGTTCCAGATGAGCGGGGCCAGACAGTGAGAAACCCGAGTTGCCGGCATTGAGGTTTTGGAAGTCGAAGATCGCTTCCGCGAAGAACGGGATGGTGCCGACTGGGCAGGCGTAACCGATCAGCCCGCCGATGTCGCCGCCAATGACCGTGGTGCCTGGTGCGGTGCCGGGAACAGTACCCGCACCACCTTCGGCATTGATGCCGTAGTACAAGCCGCATTTGGTCGTCGGATAAGGGCCGCCGAGCGGTGGCGCTTTGACCGGCACGTCCGCCGCATACGCGCCAGTGGTCGCCAGAAGGGCAAGGAAGGGAAGAAATCTGCGCATGGTGTTCTCCTATGATTTTGACGCCAACACCATACGCTTTCAGTTGTGTCTTTGGCGCAACACGGCCGAAAAATCAGCCGTGCTGAGCCGGTGCCTGAGACTTGGCCAGCAGCGGGCCAAGTTCCTCCACGAGTTTTAGAATGTCCTGCACTCCTGGGTCTTTTTCCAGACGCGCAATGGTTGGTCCGACTTGCATTGCCGCTTGAACCTCTGGGTCTTTTTCCAGGCGTTCGATTGTTTGGGCTGCCGCCGCCAGCCGCGAGGCATAAGGCAGGAATTGGAAGATGGTTGAGAGGTCCATTAGGGTTTGCTCGGTGTGTCCGTCTTGGGGCCAAGGTAGAAGCCGGGTGCGTTTGGTTTGCTCGGAATTGCAGCAAGCACCGCATTGATCGCGTTGCCAACCCCCATAAGCAAAGTGATGCCGGCCAATACTGCGCTCACTGTTTTTGTGTCAAGGCCAAGGGCTGCGAACTGCGCCGATGCCCCGCTAAGGAAGCCGCAAATTGCCAAAGACAGGCTCAAATAAAAACTCCATCGCGGGTCTATGGTCACGACGTTGCTCCCTCAGTGACTGGCGTTAAATAAACCTTGGCTTCATCCTGGCGTCGCCCGAGCAGAATTGGCACCTCAATGCCGCGGACCTTGGCATAGCGCCACGCCTCAAACGCATTGGTAATGAGCTGAGGATTGGTCACGCCGCCATTGATCAGCTGCAACAAGCCCGATCGGTCAAGCGCGCCCGTGTTGAAATCGAAGCTGACCAGCGCGTCGAACTGATTTTGGGTGAGTTGCACATTGACGTGATGGTTGACATCGTTCTCCACTGCCGACAGATCAGTGCCAAGGATCGCGTCGGCTTGCTCCAGTGTAATGGTCATGCCGGGATAGACGCGAGGCAACCCGGCCGATGACGTATGACCAAAACCGATTGTCCAGGTGCCAGTCCCATCGTTGTAAGCGACCAATTTGGCCACACCGCCTTCTTCCTTCATTTCGATAAACTTGCGGCCAGCGGGCGAGGTTTTCATTGGCGTCGGGATCATGTGCTTTCCCACAAATCAGGATTTGCAGCCGATTGCATCCGCACCAAACTATAACCGGGCGGCGGCCAAGTCAAAAGTGCCGGCGTCAGATTGTCGAGCGTGATTGAGCCATTCGTGGTGCGGACAACGAGCACAAGATGGTATTCCTTGTCAGGTATTTGGACTTCCGCAAGCAGGAGACAAGACGATGGAATCCCTGTGTGCATGAGCACGCTGCGCTTTGTGCAGGCAAAGTCATGGCAACACCCTTCCGGTGGCCATATGCGCCACGGTTTATCGGCATCGGCCTCGTTGGGTGCAATGCCGTCGTTGACGTTATCGTTTGTTACGCCAAGTTGTCGCGCAAAGTCAGGCGTCCACGTTATCGGCGGCGTCTCGCTGTTCGTGCCGCGCTCAGCAGGATTGTCGCGTACAAAGTTCGTCCAGCCCATCGGAGCGAGTGCGCCGATCATGACGGCGTAACGCGGACCTCACCCGACAGTGTGGCCCCAACCCCCTTGTTGGCACCCTCGGGGAATACAAAATCACCCTCGGTCGATGGATTGATCGCGGCCCATCGCATCGGGCAATCGGCACAGAAGATGTAATAATCCCCGGAGCCGAACCGCACTGTCGCATGTCTGCAATCTTCTTGTTTCATTCTAGTCACTCGGGCTTGTGCTGGCGTTGGTGAGGGTCATGGTGAGCCAGCAGTAACAGGACCGGCAATGGTCGTTAGCGTCCCGGTCGTTGTGGTGGTAGGCCCGCCAGTCCCTTGATTGTCGGCGAATGATGAGGCATCACCGCTGAACAAAACGGCTGCGGGCGGAAAACCGCTCGGATTAACCGGCTTGCCTGCCGCGCTTATGAACATGCGGCGATTAGCCGTTACCGACCAGTCCATGAATACGCCGGGAGCGAGCCACCAATCTGCTGCGCCACCGACATAGGCACCTCCCGGCAATTGATTGCCATCATTAAAAAACCAAAGTGGAAGCCCGTTCCACTGCATTATAAAAGCGGGGTCGGAGACATAAAACCCGGTCGGACCGACCGTAGGATTGAAAGCATCCACATCATCAATATAAATCTGCATGATCTTGGAAGTGGATGCAAAATCGGTCTGCACTGATGTGAGAATATGATGCCAGTTACCGTCATCTGTTGTAGTGAGCGACGTATCCTGGCAAAATAAAACTGAGGGCGCGTCCCAAAACTGCGGCTGGGGCGTGGAACCCCCATCGGATCGCTGATCCCCATCCATCTGGGAGGTATAAGTGGCTTGCGGATCAACAGCAAAGAATTGTCCGCTGCCATATTGCTGAACGCCACCAATCGGGGGTGCCCATTTGTACCAGAAGGAATGAGACGCATAGCCTGTATTGTCGCCCGTCGCCACCAAGTTGCCGACAGTGGCGACCGTTACATTTCCGTCAGCCTGCACTGCCTTGGCGACATAGGGTGGCGGGCCGCTGCCGCCTCCCGCGGTATCCCCAATGAACGAGCCAGTTGCAACGAAATTGCCACCGGCTTGGATGTAGCTCATGAGACACCCTCAATTTGCACCGGCCGTATAATAGACAGTGCCGCTCACTTGAACGCTCCCTGAATTGAGAATGTTGAAAGCACTCCCGGCAGAGGTCTCCGCCCAAGCGTTACCGTTGTTGTCGAGTGTCAGCGAGCCATTGGCCACGAACGGCATCGCGCCAGTCAATTCGGTGGAACCGTTCTGAAATGTCAAATTCGTTGTGCCGCCGACCACAAAGAATATCGCATACACCCTGATAATTTGACCGCTGATTGCCGGCACGGCGGCGATAGTGGACGAGCTACTGTCAATTGGCAGATGTAAAAGCGGGTAGCCGTTCTGCGGACGAATCCACATCGATGACATGACATCAACCTCTCGTCCATGACAGCCAAACGCTAGGCACGAATACGCAGACGGCAAACCCTACCGCGAGCGCCAGTTTGGCATTGCCCGGATCAGTCATCGCCATCATCGTCAATATGAAGGTTCCTAAGAGGGCCGCCATTGCCAGCGCCCGCGCCGATAGCAGCATGGCCAGCGCCTGCATCGTCGCCAATATCTGGTCTTGGTACTTTGGCGCGGATGGCGTCGAGGGCGCTGCCGCCGTCGCCGTCGGGGCGGTGGGCGAATCGGGCGTGCGAGGCTGCGAACTGGTTGCCCCCGGAGAGGGGCTTTCCGCGGGCCGTTCGGCCACCAGTCGTACCGTTGGCTTGGCCGAGCTTGCGTTTGAGCTCATCTAGCGATTCTCCCCCGTCGGGCGGCGTCAACCCCTTCTTGATGGCCACCCAGCGGGCAACCTCCTTGAAGCAGTCGAGCCCCTCTTGCAATCCTACACCCTCGGCCGTCGCTTTGTCCAAAAGGCTGCTGGCAACGCTGTCAAGGCGTACCACGAGATCGTCGGGCTTTTTCTTGGGGGGTGCCATTACGGGTGCGTCCCCGCGCCCGCGCCCCACGAGCGCCGCCTGTACGGCTTGCGCGGCGGCCGGTGGAATATGCGCCACAGCCACGAAAGGTTGATTTGGGACCACTTGGCGGTCATTGGCGAGTGTCCAGAATGGATTGGGCGTCCTGGTCGGTCATCGCCCCAACTGCGCCGCCGCGGAGGATGGCCGCCGGGATAACGCCCCGTTGCGGTCGAACCCCCGCCAACGCTGCGGGCAGCTTTTGCGCCCCGCCAGGCGTTACCAGAATATCGGCCAGCAAGGCATCCGATCGCGACCGCAGCGTGTCGCGTACCCGATTCGGCAGGCTCATCAGCACGTTTTTGAGCAGTCCGAGGGTCGAACCGTGGACAAGTGCACCCATGACCAGATCGCCCGCGATGCCGTCGGCGGCGTCCCGCTCGGCCAAGCGGCGGGCCGTCGCACTGTTGCCGAGCGATCGGCCGGTCAATTCGGACTTGCTGATCTCATAATCGAGCCGCTGGGCGAAACTCTCGGCCGCTTCCGGCGTCGGCATGATGGCTGCAATCTTGTCGCGCGTTTCCGGCGAGCGCAGGTACTTGGTCAGGTCCGGCATTTTCCCGGTATCGCTGCGCAGTTTGCTGAGAACAGCCGAGACGGCTCCAATGCGATAGCCTTCCTGCTGCGCCTCGGTCATTTGCGAAAGGGTGGCCCGCAATTCCTCGGCACCCATTTTATTCGACAGGATATTGCGGCCTTCCTCGATTGCGTCGAGGTATTGGCTTGGCCCGCCCCATGCATTGCGCGCCTCGCGGAACGAAGGAACATGCTGGTCTAGCTCGTTGCGCAGCGATTGTGCCAGCACAGTGAGCGTGCGGACTTTCTGATTTTGGCCCGCGCGGATAGCGGCGCTGATCTTATCGTCCAATAGACGTTTGGTATAATCCCAGAACTGCAGATTTGGGAACACGGGCACCTTGCCGGACAGAAACGACAGTTGCCCGCCACCCTCGACCAGCGCGCCGGGATTCATCGCGCCGTAGCCGTCGGCAATCGCGTTGTCTCTCCAGATTCGGACGGCCCCTTGCATCGCCGATTTGACTGTCGGGCTTGATGACAGCCGCTCTAATTCCGGGGACCAAATGGCAAAATCACCGTCGCTGTAAGCCTGATTGTATAGTGGCGACGCACCGTGAGCGCGCGACGCCATGACGCTTTGCGTGGCATCAAATGCCGTGCGCCGCGTTCCGGTAAGTGCCGAGAGATCGCCAGCCAGCCGATCCATCTGGCCCTTTTGCTGCGCCGTCAGTTCCGGCACGACAATCGATCGGCCAACGCCGGGACTTTGCGCGATACGCTCGACAAGCCCGCGCACGTTTTCTTTTGCAACATCGGCTAGTGTCGCGTTTGGACGCTCTGACCGTGTTTGCATAAGGCGCGCGGAAATATCGTCGGCCGTTTCTTGATCGCGCTCCAACGCTCGCGACAAATCAGCGGCAACATTGCTGCGGGGCGAAGCTGCGGCGCGGACTGCCGCCGTGGTGCCGGCCACCGCGCCACCTCCTAGGGCACCGCCAATTATCCGACCAGGGAGTCCTAGACCCAACTCCCCTGCCGTTTCGGAGCCGACGGCCGACGCAATCGCACCGCCGACTTTAACGGCGGCGCCGCCCGGACCCATGTAGCTTGCCGGATTGGCAACTGCGCTGCCTATTGCCTCGCCGAATCGGCCCGCGGTCCCTTCCGGCCTATGCAATCCAAATGTCGCTGCGGCCTTATCCCCCGTCGGCACTTCCGGCCCAGCGTTCGGCTTGTCCGTAAACGCCATGGCCCGTTGTTCGGACTCGATCTGCTCGCCTCGGGCGATGCCGAGCGGCACTTGCGCCATGCCTGTGGGGATGGATTTGATAAAATCGCCGATGCCGGACGACGGTTGTTGCTGCGGTTGCGGTGACGCCGAGCCGACAATGCCGCGCTTCTTGGCTTCCTCAAACGCAGCTTTCATGTCGGGCGGCAGCAAACCGCGCTCGTCGGCCTCCTGCAGCAATTGCATCCGATCTTCGGCCATTACGGGATGCCCAACTTTTTCTTGAGATCGTCGTCCGACAGATTTGCGGTATGGTTCTCATCGAAGAACGCCCGCGTTTGAGGTTCCAGCATGTCGTCGAACGCACTCTCCGGCAATCCAGTGGATGCAACAAACTGCCGTCGCAACCCGCCTAGTTGCCCGATGAGCAACTTGCGCGCCACTTCGATCGCCTGATTGAGCTGCTCGGGGCTGCGGGCGCGGTTAAAGGCGTCTGCTGCCTCTTGCCGTTCCGACTGCGTGCCAGCGCCGGCAACGCCAAGGGCCTTGATAACTTCGGCACCGACGATCTGTTTTGCCGTGTCGAAATTTGTGGGCGCCGCTTTACCTGTTTGTTCGGCCACGGTCTGCGCCACGCGGTTGAACGCAACAAAATCGCCGTTCTTGAGCGCTTGCCCCAAGTCCTGCATCGTCTGCAGATGCGACACCACGACGTTGAGCGACCGAACGGTGTTGCCCTGCGGGCCGGACAGAAAGCGGTTTTGCGCCGTGGTTTGCGTCGTGAACTTCTGCACGGCAGTTTTTACTTCGTCCGATGTGGCCTCGGGATGCTCCTGCAGGTACTTGTTCATATACATCGTTATTGCCGACCGGCCAGCGCGTCCACTCTGGATAAATGCTTGCAATTGTTCCGGCGTTGCATTTGGATTTGCGGCGATAAACTGCTGTAGTGCGTAGGCTTGCGGATTCATCGCCTTGTGCTGCGCCTCGTACAACTTTAGGCCAGCGTTATAGCGGTCATTATGCAACTTATAGGCAAAATCCAGATTGCCCTCGCGTAGCGCATTGATAGTCTGCTCGTCGCCGATTGACGACGCGATGGCATTGATCTGCGCCATGCGATCGGTCTGCGTGAGCTTGGCGTTGTTCCAGGCCACGTCGTAACGAGATTTTTGGACATCGTTCTCCTTGATGACCGCGTTTACGTTGTCGTCCCATTTCTGTCGCTCACGGTCCATCCGCTCCTGGTCGCCCTTTTGCCAGCCTTCGAGGAATCCGGTCGCCGCCGCCATCGCGCCCATGCCGGACTTTCTCGCCATAACCGCGCCCATGACGGTCGAGAAAATCAGCGCCGGCTGTGCGTCCTTGAACACGTTGAGCGGCTGCGTATCTGGCGGCTTGGGGACATCCTGAAACTGCGGCATTGGCGGGCGTGGCGTCGGCTGGGACGCGAGCGCGGTGCGCTGGGCGTCCAATCCCTGAATGCGCTTGACGCTCTGATCGGTGATGGCCGAGTGTTCCTTGATAAAGCCCTGCGCGTCCTTGTCGCTCATTGGCTGCGGCGGCGGCGTAGGCGGCGCTTGCGGTTGACCGCCCGGCATCTGCACAGCATCCGGCACAGGGCCGATCTGCCGCGGGTCGATATAGTCTGTTGCGGTATCGGGCATGATTTTCTACACGATACTGGGCAACGCCTTGGCAAAGGCGCTGGTAAAGCTGCCAATCGACGACATGAGGCTGCTATTGTTCGTCATCTGCGCTTTCATCAAATTCTCGTAGATCGACGCTTGCGCGCTATCGACATTGGCCCCGATGTTGAGCGCCTGCAGCGATTGCGACGTGGCCTGCAAACCTTCCTGTGCCATCTGCTGCGCAATTTGGAATGTCAGCGCACCCTTGCTGGTCTGAATATCGTTGAGCGCGGATTGCTCCATGGTCGAGCCGGTCTGGCCGAGCGACGCATATTTAGCCTTGGTGTCGGCGGTCTGCTTCTGGACGATCTGATTGACCACATCGTTCGCACCGCCGGGCAACTGGCCGGTGAGCAACGGCTGGATAAGCGACCCGCCAAGGCTGCTTAGATTTGACGCCTCTCCGGTCGCGGACGCGCCGACTTGGCCGAGTGCGTTAACTTGACCCTGCAGGTTCGATGCGTAGGGCACGTTGTTGCTATTGCCGAGTAGGAGCCCCGCAATACCGCCGCCGATGCCAGCGAGCGCGCCAAGCGACGAACTACTGCCCAACTGACTGAGGATGCCGCCAGCCCCGCCCGACTTGTCGCCACTGCCGCCAGAATCAAGGAACGCCATTGCTCAAATCCCCAACTTGGCCCGCGCCGCCTGATGCTCGCGGTAGTTCTGATCGTGCCACACGTTGTCGATCTCGCCCTGCAGGTTCTGGCCGTTATTGCCCAGCGCCGCATTCATTTCCGTGTGCATGGCTTGGTGCATCTGCTTCCACGTCTGGCCCTGGCCCGGCGCCGGGAATATAGGCCGGACTGCCAGATTTGTCGCCTGCTGTTTATTGATCGCCTGCGCTATCTCGACATGATCCTGAAAATGCGAATAGTCGAACGCCGATTGTGTCTGTTCGGTAGGTGCGGCAGCGATGTTGGCGAGCGTCATTTTTGGGGCTCGTATTGCGTTAACTGGTAGGAGTAATTATTAGACAACCCGGCGCACCCGCACCACCTGTACTACCAGTAAAAGTACTAAACGCGACACCGCCACCGCCCCCACCACCACAAAGGCCGCCCGCGCCTGGAGCTGGCTCAGTAGTGATGCCAACGCCAGGCCCGCCACCACCGCCACCAGCACCGACAGTTGTCCACTCAGTACCTGCGCCACCATTGCCGCCACTAAAGCCAACACCACCGTTGGCGCCACTGAAACCGCCGCCGCCGCCACCACCGTTTGTTCCAGGCGACCCACTCTGACCGCTTCCGCCGCCAGCGCCGCCAGCGCCACCAGGGCCGCTGTTGCCGCCAGCCGCGCCAGAGGTTGTAGTGGCTCTGGTACCAGCAGAGCCGTTATCAGCACCGCCACCACCAGAGCCCCCGGTGGGGCCTGCTGATGCAACTGGCCCTGCGCCACCAGGGCCGCTAGGCCCCGCGGCGGCTCCCCCGCCTGCGCCGCCTTCACTGCCGCCTCCACCAGCTCCACCATCATAAAGTTGCGCGGAACCAGTACCGCCAGTTCCTCCAGCACCTCCGGTTCCTGACGTAGTGCCGCCACCACCGCCGACCGCAACAACTGTAGTAGTGGCAAATGTCGTGTTTCCCCCAGCAGTACCATTGGCATTAGCTGCGCCACCAGGGCCACCAGTACCAATTACAACGGTGATTCCTGTATTTGCAGTAACGACAACTCCTGTGGCTTTTGCATATTCTCCACCACCGCCGCCACCAGCAGAGTTTGATGCGGTCTTACCGCCGCCGCCGCCGCCGCCGCCTCCAATGGCTTCGATAGTGAAGTGTGTACAGCCGGTGGTATTTGTCCACGTTCCAGATGTAGTGAGAACGATTGGGTTCTTATCGCATCCGGTAGCTACAGACATCAGTCTGTCAGCTAATGACGTAAAGCCTGTCAGCAGAAATAACGAAAGGAGAACTAAAGGGACTTTTCTCATGGTGTGTGGTTAGTGGCTGTTCAGCTCCGATGCGACGCAGCGCCAAGTCGTAGCGCCATCGCGTGTGCTGCATACCAATAGATCAACACCGCTTGTCGTAAGGGTCGGTGCGACGCCTCCTGGCCATTTTGTGCCAGTCATCCAGTTGACGGTCTGGCTTCCGCCGTTCGTCAACTCCAAGGTAAATGAACTAACCAAACCGCTTGCGGCCGGGTTGCTCACGGCGAGCGTTACGGTTCCGGTGGACACAGTGCAATAGAAGTAAGACCCGGTGGTAAGATTTATCGTTGCGGTGGAACCATTGCAGCCGGTTAGCGCAGTCGCTGTTTCCTCTGGCTGCAAAAACTTCAAAGTATTGATAGTTTGCAGCGCCGTAAAAGTCTGTGCAGTGCCAAGACCGGCTACTGTATCAGTTCCGGCCATTAGCGTGACTGTGCCGCCCCCGGTCGCTGGGGCTTGGAGGACAGAACTGCCAGACGACGATCCGCTCAAAATGAGATCGCCATTAGCGAATGTCATCGCGGTGCCGTTCGAAGTAACACCGGATACGCAGCCGAATGAGCCAGCGGCGTCGTACTGAATACTGCTCGCCGTCGTCGTGCATGGCGTGCCGCCAAAAGTGGTTGGATTTGTCCAACTCATCACGCCAGCGGTAGTCGCCGTTAGCGCATAGCCGTTCCCGACGGGAGGCGCGACGGGCCAGGTGTAGGTCGCCGCTGCGCTCGCGCTATTGGACGACTTGATCGTGGTGGCGAATGCGCCAGCCGCCGTGTTGGCGAAAGTCAAAGTGCCCTGCGTCGTCTGCTGAATGCCAAGATACAAGGGCAGAGCGGTTACGAAAGTATTGGCCCCCGGAGTTGCGTTGATGCCAACGCCTCCCCCGGTGGAGTTGATGATAATATCATCCCCTGTGGTTGCATTTATGATGAACTGGCTGGAGCCAGCATTTCGCGAAATGTGATCTGCGCCGTCGAGCCAGTAGCCGCCTTGGGAACCAGCGTAGTCCACGGCGGGCATATTGACTGTGCCGACGCCTTGATCTTGCACGCAGCCAGTCGGAGAAGCTCCAAGTGGCACAGCGCAGCCCACATTCGCGAAAATGCCTTGGCCGAAGTATGTACCGCCGTTGAGTGCTCCAGCAGTATTTGGCGTCTGAAGTAGCCAAGCAGAATGCTCAGAGTTGAACGTGGAGTTACCAATATACATTACTAAGGCGCCCCAGTTACGGCAAATACTCGTCGGACAGAGGCTATCTGCGCCGACAGAGAATAACTCCGCCATTGCGCTACCGGGCTGCGGGGCAATTCCGGCTTGGTGGATGAACTGGATGTTCGGATTGTTGTCGAAGGGGTAGGAGCATCTTGTGCTGCAATTAGAATTGGCGATGGTGACTGTCTCAGTCGCTGAACCACTCACAGAGGACGTTACCTTGAGCGAAATGAGAGAATTGAAGTCAAAGACCAACCCACTGGGAATAAAGACTACATAGCCAATGGGATTACCTAGAGCATAGCCGCCAAAAGTATTTGTCCCGTTCGGCCCGCTTGGGACGCCCCCAGCGCAACTTCCTCCATTCAGATTGAATAACAGAGTGTTCTGCGCAATGGCGCAGGCCAGTTTGCCAGCGAGTGTGGTGAGCGTGTCGCCGCCCGTAGCTGGCCCAGTCGTCACGGTGCAACCGGCGCCGTTGCAGTTTCCGCTGCCCATAGTGATCGTTAGCGAAATGATGTCGCCGGTCGTAACGCTCCCACCGAGCGTTAGAGTGAAGCCCGCACTGGGATCATTTGACGTGAACTTAATAGCATCCGCGTTGAACTGCACATTGGTATCGCTCCATATCAGTTGATGTGCGGTAGGATTGCCGGAACCTTGAAAATTTCCAGAGGATGGATGTATGACGGGCCAAAATGGAGCGCCACCGCCGCCGTCTGAGGTGAGCGTTCCTATAGTGTTGGCCCACAAAACAATATCGCCAATGACCGACGTGGCCGGGCCGCTAACGGGATTGGCACCGGGGCCGCCGATGGCCTGTTGCACAAACGCAGTGGACGCCGCCTGATTATTATCAGTGCCACTCGGCGCCGTCGGCACGATGCAGTTCGGGTTCTGCGAACCGCAGCCCTGCGCTGCGGCTACCCCACATGATGCAAACAGAATGAACAACGCGATAACAATTCTCATGGCCCATCCTGTACGGCAATGACCGTGATCGGCGTGGTGCTAGTCGAAGTCGCGGCAAACCACGCGCTTTGCGCCCCCGGCCCGACAATCACCCACGCGGCACCGGGAAAGATCGGGATATTGCCCGGATTGGCACCGGCAGTGAGCGTGGCCCCGTTTGCATCCTTCTGCTGGCAGACGTAGAGCGTGTTCGTCCCACCGACATTTATGAAAATGAGTCGGTTGTTCTGGATGTTTGGGGTAACAACCTGCTGTGGCGTCACGGTGGCCGTGAAGCCAAGCATTCCACCGCTAGACGCACCTACCGGAATAAAATATTCGCTCATCTACTCACCGCTACGGTTCCCGTTTTTCCAGAGTTCGGCAGGCGGAATAATCGCGTTTTCCGCGCCGATGATCGAGCCCATGCGAGGCGTTTCCGGTCGCGGCCCGTCGTAGGCGCACCCGTTCGGCGTCACCTGATCGGCAGTGCCCTTGACGATGTTCGAGAAGAACGGCGGACGGCGTTCGCTGCGATTGATCCTGACATTGTGTGGCATTTCATTTCTCCAACTAAATGTTGTCGTCCCATCCTAGCACCGAGACTATACCGGCATCCACAGTCGCCCAATAGAGACTGGACGATTCCAAGATAAACGAAAACGGCGTAACGAGACGTTGAGTGGTATTAGCAAACCATGTTATCGACACAACGCATGGCGGCGGGTTTGTTTGCGAATCAGCCGCCCCATACTGATTGTTTGGTGCCAACATGGCGCTAATGGCGCTGTTCGCATTAGAGCCGCCGCTAGTCCATAACGCCCCGTAAATCGCCCCGGCCGTGGGCGGCACATAACTCGATACGGAAAAGGAAACCCAAGTTGGCACCGTGAGACTGCCAACCGGGGTCAGTGTCGTTGCGGCAATTGGTAGATTCGGCGTCTGTGTTGCCGAGGTCACAACATATTGAGCGCGGCGGCCATATTGCAGAATGCGTGTTAGATTGGTTGACGCCGCTCCTGTCGATATGGCTCCGACGCGGGCAAAATAGGTGTAACCCGCCGGCAGCGTCGGCGCCGTGGCCGATAGCGACATCAGGCCCGAGATCGTCGATCCGTTATAGATGACGAAAATGTAGTACCACGTCGCCTGCGCAATGCTGCCGGCGTCGAGACCGTTGGCCCCGCTGGTTCCAGTCGAGATCGTAACGCTGACTGACGCCACCCGCGCCGTGCCGCCGCCCGACGTGCCGAGCATGACCTGATCGGCCGTTACCGCGATCTGACTGTCCGGCGTGCCGCCGTTGGTAATCTTGAGATTCTTGAAACCCCCGACGACGGGTTGAATCACCGATGGAGTCGAGGCGTTGAACACCTGAAAGCCGCCCGAGCCGGAATTGAGCGCGCCGTTATAGGCGGCGATGTAGAAATCGTTGGCGATGATGTCGCCGGAATTGGCCTGCAGGCCTGAGGGCATGAACAATTCGACAAACCCCAGCGCTCCTAACTGAATGGTGACGGCACCAGTTGCACTGTGGGCCGCAACAAAGGCCACCGCCTGAAAATTTGCGTAAGATGCCGGCAGATAATAATTCGTGACCGGCGTCAGCGTGATCGCGTTGGTGCCGGTCGCGGTGCAGGGTATTGCGCCCATGCCGCCCACAATCTGGAACATTGTGTCGATGAGCGACGCCGGGTTTGTGGCTGGCGAGCCGGGCAGATTGGCGAAGGTTGTGGGAAAGGTCATGTTCTACCCTGCCAGTGGAGCATCGTTGGCATATAGCATCGTAATCGCAATAATCGAAAAGTCGCTGTTGGTCGAGGACAGCGTTAAACCGAGCAGCAAATCGTAACCCGTCGCGTTGGCGCCGAATATCAAGATATTCGACAGCGAAAAGATAATGATGACCGCCGAGTTGTTGACGAAGTTAATCACCTGATTGGAGTTATTGACAAAGATCAATTGGCCCAATCCGCTCGCGCTCGGCGTGATCGCGGTGCTTGAGCTGGCGCCATCGATCGTGCCAGAGAACGCGGCGCCTGACCCGGAATTGTCTTTGACGATGTAATAGAGCCGGTACATCTTCTTAAAAATTATATATTCCGCCGGCCCCTTGCCGGGGAAAAACTTGGTCTGGTAAATTTTTGGCAATGTCAGCGACGGCGTAGAAAAGCACTGGAACAGATGCGTGCTGTCGGTGCCGTAAATCGTCATCAGAGAATCGAGCTCGCCGGACGCGATCTGCGTCAGGGTTGCATCCTGCGTCGCCGACCACCACCGGAAGCCGTCGCCGCGCGCATTGGTGCGGCCGTCGGTCATGCACATGATGGTGAGAGCGTTGCCCTTGTAATCCAGCGTCTTGAGCAACACCGCATAGACCGAAATGCCGTACACGATGGCGGTGCCGCCAGAGGGGGTGACGGTATTGAAGTCACCGTTGGCAAAAATTCCGTCGAGATCGCCGGACACTTTCTGCACCACGCCGCCGACCAGCAAGAATACGCCCTGCGGGTTGGCAAACATGATGCCCGGCCCGAGGCTGGTATTGAATTGCCGCACCGTGCCGGGCCAGATCGTGCCTTTCTGCGGATCGACGTTGGTGTTGTTGTAGGTGGTGATGCCGCCCGAGGTCTGCGGATTGGAGATCACGCCGACCGAAGAATCGCCCCAATAATACAGAAAGCCGTTGGTCTGCCGTAGCGCCGTAAAGGTAAAACGCAATGACGAATCCTGTTGCGGCGTCGAACCGCCGCCATCGTCGGTATCGAAGTCCGCGCCATTGCCGGGCGCCGATTGCGAAATGATCGACGGAATGCCGCCCGACTCGTTCGGAGTCGTCACCCACGCGCGATTTTGGTAGGTCTCGATGGCGTTGCCGTGGATGCCCGACGGCATAACGGTTGGCGTGATGTCGGTGAGCCAGTTCGGCGCGTTCTGACCGGGCCGGTACAGCGTCGTACCGTCCCAGGCAAAATAGCCGTTCGGATTGGTGGCCTCGGTGACGATGATGATGCCGGCGGCGTTCCACTGCGCCGCGGCGGGCGGATATGTGCCGGAATAAAAATCGCCGGTGTTGGCCGAGATCGTGACCGTGGCCGACGTGTTCGGGTTGACCTGCACCGCCGTCCCGTCGGACAGGAATATCGCAATCTGCTGTACGCCCGCGATATTGAACGGATAGTAATAAACGATGGTTTTGCCGCCCGGCGCGGTATAGAAATTTGCCCCATTGGACGCGAGCGTTCGCATGTTGCCGGCGCCGATCGGCATGTAGTTCTGCAGCCAGGAAAACTCGTTGTCATCGATGGCCGGACGCTGCGCCTGCGTGTTGATGCCGAAGAACTGCTGAATATGCCAAACCAGCGGCGCTTGCTCGCCGGCATCGGGGAAGGGCGGATTGGGCATTTATCCTCCCTCGTACTGGTCGGGCACGCGAGACGAGCCGTCCGACATCTTGCGCGCCCGCGCCATGAATATCTGATACTGCCCGAGCGCCGACGGGTTGGTGTTGAACATGCGCGCGGCGTCGGCGGCGCGCGACGAGTTCATGTAGCACTGATACGCGGCGAAGTACGGCACCGCGTCGCTCCACGGATAGGGGATGGCGTCGGGTGTTGCGTCGCTCGCCAGCGGCACCGGCAGGCAGGTCGCATCGATGTCGAGCGACAATATTTGGCCGGGGATCGGAAACAGGTAGAACGAACCATTGACGCCCTGGCCGAATTGCGACCAGTACGCCGGAAAGTTCATGGCCGAGATCGAATAGACGCGGCAATTGGCCTGGAACCAAGCCCACGGCCGCCAGCGCAGCATCGGCTTATAGACCGATCCCGAGCCCCATTGGCAGGCAATCGAACCAACGCCGATCACACTCTGCACGCCTGAGATCGTGGCGGCCAGCGTGTTGAGCGTCGAGAATTGCACGGCCTCCTGCGTTGCGATGGCGGATGCGCTGTTGTCCACCGTCGCAGTCACCACGGCACCGCCATTGAAGCCGGTCGAATCGGTCACGGTAATAGCCGGTGCGGTGAGCCATCCCCAGCCGCCGCCCGTCAGCGTCACCGATTGCACGATTCCGCCAGAGATTACCGCCGTGCCGAACGCCTGGTTGCCGGTGCCGGTAAAATTGAGTGTGCCGGTCGTGCCTGTATAGCCCGAGCCTCCCGAGCTCAGCGTCAGCGTGGTAATGACGCCGCCCGACAGCAGCGTGCGGACACACTCGCCCTCGCCAGCGACTTGGCTCCGCGCGATATTGACCGCGCTCTGCACCGAGGCGAGCGGGTAGGCTTGCGCGTTCGGATCGTGCAACAGAAATTGCGTCTGTTGGACGTATTGGGATTGCGTCGGCATTATTGGTTGCCTTTTGTTTTCTGCAACCAATCGTCGCGACGGAACACCGATGGCCAAAACTTTCCAAGTTCGTGGCTGGGCGGCATAACCTCCGTCCATCTCTGAAACCAGATCGGCCACGGCCACTTGCCCACCCACAGAAATGCGCCAATGCGAGAAATAGCCAACATACACAACGGCGGCTCTTTGTCGGTGCCCGGATATATTTTGTGGAAATGAATCATGCGGCCTCCTGCAAATCACGACGCCGCCTCGCCATCACGCGGTCGGCCATGAGGTCGCAATAGGTCTCGGTCGAGCCGCGCAGCACAATGCGGTGCTTAAAAAAATGCCAGTGCATGGCGCTGGCGTGGTTGCAGCCCCACCAATACAGATAATCCTCGCTCATGGCGTCGGCCCGCAGCGCAAAATGCCGCGTGCGTGGGGAGATTTCCGCCTGCGCCAGCTCGTGCTTGCTGGTGACGACGTGAATCTCCTGCGGCGTAAAATTGTCCGGCAGGTCGCGGTCCACCGTACCGTCGAATGTCAGGATGCGATCCTTGAGCACGGCAAACGGGTGCAGATGCCAAGCGCGCAATATCGTGTTCTCACCGTCGTCGAAATAAAGCGTGCTCGACACCGCCGACAGACCGTGCGGATAGGTCGATTGCTGGGTGATGCTATGGGCGTGATGCCAAGCCCATTGCAGAAGATCGGCGGATTTCAGGACCGGCGGCGGGTTGCCGAACAACGGCCCCACCGTGCGGGTGCCGCCGCACATGATGAGCTTGGCGCCCATGCGGATACGCCGCTCGGCCGCCGCAAATGCCTCCACCGATAGGATGTGGTCGCCGTTCTGGATAGCGACGATCTCGCCGATTCGGGCATCGTGCAGTGCCTCGCGGTGGGCGTTCGAGAATGCGCCATGGTAATTGTTCCGGTCTCTGACCGGCGGCGACCGAACCTCGACCTTGAGACCGTCGAACAGCGCGGCAAAACTCGGATCATCGGTGTGCAGCAACAATCGCGCCGGCAGTGAGCGACGCGATAGCGCCTCGCGCCACGACGGCCAGCAAAATTCCGCAAACCGCTTGCGGTATTGCTCGCCCCAACACGGCAGCGCGATCAGCCAGCCATCAGGCATCCAGCGGCTCCAAATTGACGAGGCTCGATTCTCGCAGCATGTGCGCGATCAAACCGTCGCCATAGACCTTGACCGACAGTTCGTGTTGGTGATCGTGGTACATCGCCATAAACTCGCGAGCTTGGTGCAACAACTGCGGCGTCGTGGTGAACGTCGCGCCCATGTAATTGACCTGAATCGGCGATGGCCGATCCTGCATGTACGGATAGGCGTGCTCGAAGCCTCCCGCATAGGACGAATCGAAGCCGAACATATGCAGTTCGCGATAGCCCATGATGTGCGAGATCGCGATGGCGCGGAGTGTCACCGACGAGCCGCCACCCACCATCGGCTCGCCGTCGTGGAGTTGCGGCAGATCGTCGAACGGATGCCAGATATAGGCCTTGCAGCCGTCGAGCGCGTCGAACACCGACGGGTCGCAGGTCGAAGCCACCAGAAAGAACGTGCCGGGGTGAGGGCCCTTGTAAAACCGCGCTTGATCGGCGCCGGGGTCGAAAATAACGCAGTATTCCGGCACGACGTCGTGATCGATAAGCCAGCCATAGGCCGAGCCGCAGGCAATGACGATCTCGAATTTGCGGATGGTCTCGACCTGATCGGCGGCACTTGGGCCGCCGGACACCAGCGCGGCTCGGCCGAACCGCCCGAGCTGGCATTCCGGCAGGTCGATAAACCGCGGCAGACCTCGTGCCTTCGACGATTCCGCGTTGAGAATGCGTTGCTCGGCCGGCACCGCAATCGGCAACTCAAACCGCGCAATCGGGATTTCCTGCATGGCTCTATCACGGCCACGCAAGCCCCGCGGGCCGCTCCCTATCTGATCAAATGGGTTGCACCCACGACGTGTCGGTGATGCCACCGACGGTGATAGTGACGACTGCGGTAGTGGTCCCCAATCCCGTACCGCCGGCGACGACAAAGCCGTTCGGCACCGCCTGCAGTCCAAACCCGGCATCGGCCACCACCGCATTGACGGACGTGATCTTGCCGCCGGACGTGGTAACGCCAGTGATCCACCCCGCCTGCGGCGCGGTCAGTGCCGTATCGGCGATCGGACCGGCCACGTTGGACGCGCGCGTGCCGCCGACGATGGTGGGCGCGACAATGATCAGGAACGGCTGCGCATTGCCGTAGCCCGCTCCCGACAACCCGGAATTCGGCGAGAAGCCCGTCACCACGAAATTCATGACCGCAGTGGCCGCCAGACCGGAGCCGGGGAAGCCAGACGCCACCGATGGGGTGAGCGTCGGAACCGCCGTAACCGCGGTGCCGACGTTGGTGGGGTAGAGCGCGGTCACAGTACCGGAACCGGCCAGCGTAGCGTTGACCGTAAGCACACCGCCGGTGCCGACTGCATCGCGGGGGTCATTGACCAGTGTGATAGCCGGCGCCGTGACATAACCCGCACCCTGGTTGGTGACCGTGACGGCGTTGATCGCACCGGCCGAGATCGTGCAATAGCCGGTGGCTTGCACGCCGCCGGTCGGCGGGGCGTCGAACACGAGGTTCGGTGGATAGAGATAACCAGAGCCGCCTGCCGTAATAGCGACGGTCGAATTGATCGCACCGCCGGTCACGGCCTGCCAAGTCGAGGCGCCGGCCGATGCCGCCACGGTGATGCCGTTGGCCGCGGCGCCGATGCCGTTGGTGTAGAGTGAGCCGGCGTTGGTGATCAGCGCGCCGATGGCACAACCGGTGAGGTTGGCAAGGCGATAGTTACCGCCGTCGGAATTGATCGGCACCGGCAACAGCGCCGTATCGGCGCCGATGGTGCGGTAAATTCCGGTCACCGGGTCGTACCATTGGATCGACGTGTATGGCCCTGGCGTGATCAGCCAAGTGTTGGCCGGCAATTGCCAGAATTCGCCGGCCTGCAGCGTCACCGCGTTGGACCCGCGCGACGGATTGAATTGCTGCCACGGCACGACTGATTCGTTCGGCAGCGGGCCGCCGAGCGCGCCGGTCAGATTGAACGGGATACCTCCGCCGCCGATGCGAGGGATGGCCATGTTAGAACGCCCCTCCGGTAATGCCACTCAAACGCATCTGAGCGGCTGGTTTTGAGCAGATCACGTTGAACGCTACAATTAAGACTCCGATGTTGGCGATCTGCAGGTTTGGAATCGCGCTGTAGAAGCCCGAGAACGCAAACGGCGCGTCCTCGCTCATGTAGAGCGCCAGATAGCGCGAGTTGAGCAGGTACGCCGTGCCCTTGGGGCAAAACGGGTCCATGAAGATCGGCGTGGTGCCGAGCATCAGACCACGGAAGCCCGCATTGATCAGGTCATCGCGACCGTATTTGGAGCCGGGCGTGGTGTAGAACGTCTCCGCGTTCATGAAATCCTGCATCAGCGTGGTCCAATCGCCGGGATTCATGACCGCAAAATCGGGTGCCTCGCCGCCGCCGCCGAGCGTGGCCTTGTAGGTCGGATTCGACGCGCCAGCGGTCGCCGTGCCGGCCGACGCCTGGATCAGGTAGCGCAGGAACGCCTGCCGGGTCAGGATAGCGCCGGCCGTGCCGAGCGTGACGAGCTGGCCCTGCCAGAACGATTGCCCGGCTGCGGTGCGCGACAGGCCGCCGTAAGTCGTAACGTTGGTGCCGTCGTCGGTGGCCTCGTAGAGATTGTCCAATTGCTGCTGGCCTGGAATGAGCTGGTTGTTCTGGCTGGCGAGCAATGAGGCCGAGATCGATTGCACGGCAACAGTCTTGGCGTCGGCCATGCGGGCTTTCAGGATCGGCACCACGACTTCCGACGACTGGATCAGCGCCTCCATTCCCATGAACGGGATCGGGGTCACGCCGAGCTTGAGGTTGAATTCGGCGTTCTGCGCTGCGGTCAGAACCTGCGGCTGCGGAAACACGCCGGAATAATCCGACCACGAGAATTGGACGTAGCTCGCGCCCTGCACCGGGATGGTGACCTGAGAGACACCGCCGCGGGCACGCTGCGCATTGCGCAGCAGCAGCGACAATAGCGGGGTCGCCTTGTATATCTGGACTACGAGCCTGGGAATGAAAGCACGTCGTGTCAGGGCTGAAAGTTCAGACCCGACAGCGCCTGCCGGAACTATGCCGACCCCTAATTGCGTAATTTCTGCCTCCTATGGCCCCACGTTGGCGAAGTCACTTCGCCGCCGCTTGCTCCTGAAAAAACTTCAATGCCTCCTGCTCCGCGAACGCATCCTCGTCCTCGAACAGGAGTTTGGTGTTGGCTTCCTCGGTCTTGTGGCCGAATCCCCACGACGTGCCGGCAAACGACGACGGCTGCTGCGGCTTGGGCGGCGGATTGAGTTTTTCATAATAGGCGGCGGCGGCGTGCGGATCGGCGATCGAGCGATCGACCATCAGCTTTTTGATCTTGTCGATGCCGTCGTCGGAATAGCCGCCGTTTGAGCGCAGGTCGTCGAAGGCGGCGGCGAGCTTGCCATCTTCGGAGGCCGTTTTCTGAGCCGTGAGGAAAGTATCAAGCTTGTCGCCGATGGCCTTGATCTCGTCGTGAATTGGCGCCTCAAGATCATCGGTGATCACCACTTCGGGGTGGAGCTTCTTGATCTCGCGCTCGACCGCCCGTTTGGTTTTCGGGCTTGTGGTCAAGCTGTTCAAAAGCTGCTGGCTCTTGCGCAGCGTGTCGAGTTCGGCGTCGTCGATCTCGGCCATCACTTCGACCCTACGCTCTCAACGTGTTTGATCGTCATTTCCGGCGCCGACGGCGACGCCTCGCCCTTGGGCAGCGCGGTGGCGCGGGCGCCGAAGCCCATGTGGTCCATCGGCACTTTGACGATCTGCGGGTCGGACTCGATGATTCGGTTGTAGGTCGGGCCGGGAAACTGAGCCATGGTGATCTCCTGTTAAGCTGCCGCGGGCTGTTGCTGCGGGGGCGCCGGTGGCTGGCCGCCGCCTGAGCGCATGACCGCCTGCATCATGCCGGATTGCTGAGCTTGGGATTGCAGGCCGCGAAGTGCCTGCTGCTGAATGCCCGGCACTTCGGCCGAGGGCGGCACGACCTTGCTGATCTTGCCGATGGCGTCATAGACGCCCTTGTATTCGTCGGAGCCTGGATTGAGGTTTGGCAGTTCGGCGATTAGAAGTTTCAACGCCTCCCGCACCCGCGCGAGCGCGTTGGCGTTTGTCCCCGGTGAGCCGGTTGGAACACCAACCGGCGAGGCCCCCATCGGGGGCTGTCCGGCAGAAGCGGAAGGCGTTGGTTCAGGCAACGGATTGCTCCGCTGCCGGGAGGGCAACGGTGTCGGTTACTTCCGACGACCGCGCTTGTGCTTCCGGCGTCTTGCCATTTCGTTCTCTCCTTGTTGAAGGGCTGCGCCGCTGGGATCGAAATTACCGCAGCGCAGGAGTTCACGCGACGCGCGAAATTACGCCTGCATCGTTTTGAAAGTCAAGGCTTCTTCTTGCCCTTGCCACCGCCGAGCAACAGTTCGGGATGCTGCGCCACGAGTTTGGCCTGCATTTCGGCCTTGGCCTTGGCCTTCAAAATCAGCATGTCCTCATGCGGCGGGTGCGTCAGCATGATCGTGTCCTCGTCGTCGATAACGCCCAGTCTTTTCAAGGCGACGGCGAGGTTTCGGGTGTCCTCTTGGAAGGCCGGCGACGAGGTATGGCTGTCGATGGTCAGGCGGTTGTCGTCGGGCAGTTGCGCGAGAATAAACTGCTGTTTTTTCTCGGTCTCCATCACTTCGGCTTCCTTGGCCTGCAACAACTTGAGCGCAAATTCGCCGAGCTCCACCGCCTGCCGCTCGACCAATAGCGCGCGATCGCGCATTCGCGGCGAGGAATTGCGCGCCAAGGTCTGCGCCTGCGCCTGCGAGCGCACGCCCTGCTCGCCCTGACCCATCAGCACGGGCGTAAACCCGGCAACGTCGTCAAAGTATTGGATGGTGGCGTTAATGCGTTCGACGAGGATTTCCTGCGGCACGTCGGGCGATAGGTTTTCAATCTTGGCGTTGGGATTGTCCTCGGTGATCTTGCCGCCTGGCCGGCGCAGTGCATTGTATTTTTCCTCGGTGACGCCGGTAAATCCGATCAGAGCGCGGGGCGGATCGGCTTTAAGCGCAGTGACTTCCTGCAGTTTCCTCAGTTGCGAGTTTAACAAGTCCTGCAGCTTATAGACCTGCGCCACCTCGCTCATGCCCCAGAAATAGCCGTCCACTTCGTTGGGAGAAACTTTGGTATAGGGGTGCTCTCCTTTGACGCCGGACAGGTTGCGACGCTTGATGTCGCCCTCGATCACGATGTCCTCGACCATCCGGATGGTCGTGTAGTCCTGCCGCTCGTCGTCCACGACCCACAATTCATCGAGGCGCACGAGGCGCCGCGCCACATCGGGCGACAGCATCGGCTTTGGCACCGACGAAAAATTGACCATGGCCTGGCCGCCGGATTGCGTGGTCGAGACCGGCCCGGTGCCGCCGACCACGATCTGCATTAGGTAATCGTCCTGCTGCGGTGGGTTTTCGTCGGCGCGGCTTTTGAGGGTCTTTTCGACCTCGGCCATGATCTGCCGGCGCTCAGGGTGATCGGCAATGGTGCGGCGGAACGCCGCTGGCGTCATGTAGGTGGTCTCGACAAAGGCATCCTGACGGTCGAGATCGGCGATGTCCTCACGCAACACGCCAAACTGCTCGGGCTGCACGATCCACGGTTCTAGCCCGTCGTGGCCCCACAATTGCTTGACCAGCGCGGCACCCTTGACCAGCCCCCAAGTGACGGCCGTGGACAGCGCCATATCGACGTTGCAGCGGTGAAATTCGCGGTTGAGGTAGCGGGCACCGGCCGCAAGCAAATCGTGATCTTCGGCCTTTAGCGACAGGTCGCCTTCGAGCGCGTAGCGGACATCGGTGGGAGAGAACAGGAACGAGGATAGCCGGTCAATATGGCTATACGTCCGGTTATAAACTGCTTGGGCGCCGTCCGACGTACCGGCGTAGAAATACGCCATCCACAAGCGGTTGAGATCGGTGCGGGCTTCGCGGCTGGCGAAGCATTCGCCGATCAGGTCTTTCGCCCAGCCGCCGATATTCCGGCGTGGTAAGCGCATGGTGCCTCAAAAGGCAAATCATACTGCATCGCGTGACACAGCAATGGGTTGCTTAAATCAGTTGAGGTAAAATATCAACTATCCGCGAGCGATGACGTGGATCGGCGTTTTAAGCTGCCCGCGCTTCCCCGCGTCGTGCAGTAGCTTCATGGGGTTTAGATTTTCCGCGTTGGCGGTCGCGGTCGAAGCCTTGGCGGCGGACAGCAACTCCGCGGCCGGAATATTCGCCAACGGCGTCTGGCCGCCGCTCCAAAACGATTTGGCCATTTCGGCCTGCACGGGTGTCAGCGGCGGCGCGCCCGTTGTCTGTTGGGCGTGTTCGGACACCTGGCGGATTTCCGCGTCGATCTGCGCTCCGGTCGCGGGCGCAGACGGCATCGCGGCAATATCCCCCTCGCGCTGATGGTCGTTGATGTTGGACAGCCCAAAATCCTTCTCAAGAATCTGCTGCGTCACGTCCATGGCGCGGGATTTGTTGCCGATGATCGAAAAAGACTGTGGACGCCACTCTAAAACAGTGCAGCACCGAGGACATTCCGGCGCCGGATCATTCATGCCTTGGGTGACCTCAAATTCGAGGCCGCAATCGTCGCAGGCAAACGTGCGAATCACCGGCATCATCCAACTCCGTGTTGCTGCTCGAACGAGATTTGCAGCCGCGACCCGATGGCCTCTCTGATAGCGGCCGCTATTACTTCGGCTTCCTTGCGCGACGGAATAGGCCAGAATTGGCATGTGATGATATGCTGACCGGCACCGGGATAACCTGCCGGCACGATCCTGATGTCGAGCGACACCGAGACTTGGCTATCCTTCGGGGTGTCCCATTGTGGAACTATTAGTTCGCGGTTGGTGTTGTTCATAGCGGAGGATTGCCCATGTGTTTTTCGTTAGCGTGGATTGAACAGCTCTTGGTGTGGCTGGTCATTGTTTGCGCCATCATCGCCATTCTGCGGCTATTGCTGCCGTGGGTCGCCGCACAGATCGGCGGCATCATCCCTGCGGTTATCAACATCGTGCTGTGGGCGGTGATCGCCATTTTTGTGATCTATTTCTGCTTTGCGCTCATGTCGTGCTTGGCGGGACCGGGCCTGCCATTGTTTCCGCATCGCGGTTTCTAGGAATCCCTGGCGGGATATGGCCGCTGCGGTCGTTGGCATCGTCGTAGTATCCGGCACGCTCCAGGCAATCGGCATAGTCGGCCAGCAAATCAGATAGCGCGCCGCGGCCGCGATCGGTGATCTGCGTCGCTTTCGGCGGAAACACGTTGCCCACGGAACGCAGATAGCCGCCGGTCACCAATATGCCGAGTGTTCTGCGGCGCGTGGTATGCGGGAGCGCGTCGAACGGCACGATCTTGCCGTCCATGTGTTCGATCAGCACCTCGCGCAACCCGACAACAAACGGCTCGTATTTTGACAGCATCGTTATTCCTCACGAGTACGGCACGTCGCATTTTGCACAGAGCGGCAGATGCGCGATGTTCTTGGCGTTGAACGCCGCGACGGTTGACTGGTACGCTTCGCCGCCGCGCATTTCGGCGAGCGATTGCGTCATGATGTTGCCGATTGCCATGACGCCTTCGGAATCGCGGCACGCGCACGCCGACACCTTGCCGTCGTCATAGACCACGACGTAATCGGTGAGCCACGGGCACATGTGCAGCGTCATGGTCTCAAAGCCCGGCCGCAGCGATTTGCCGTCGTTGACGAGGCCGGCGAAGTTGTCGGGGTAGGTGAGGCTGATGCGCTCACGGCAGATGCCTAACGATTGGATAAATTGCATAGTCCGGGCCTCGTCAGCTTGCGAATAGACGACGCCGCGCACGGTAATATCGCGCTCGCGGTCGAACGCCGCAAAGGTCCAATTGAGCTCACGCAGCTTGGCGGCGGTTTTCTCGAAGTCGGCGCCGACATAGATGCGCTCGTAGCTTTCCTTGTCGTACCCCGAAAACGAGCATTGGATCGTCAGTTGCCCGGTCGTCGCCGCCGTCGCCAATTCTCGGATGATGCGCGGCGATAGCGGCGTGCAGTTGGTGTTGATATGGGCATCGAGAGACGCCGAGATCGCGCGGTTGATGAAGGGAATGGCCTTCGGCGCCAGCAGTGGCTCGCCCTGTGCGGCGGTGAGTGCCAGCCGCCCGATGCCATGCTCGCGCATTTGCTCGATCACGCGGTCAAACACTTCGTCGCTCATGAATCCGGTATTGCGCGACCACGCTTCGTATCCGCACATGACGCATTGCAGATTGCAGCGCCGGGAGATTTGCGCGAATACGGTGGTGGGCATCATCGCTTTCGCTCGTCCTCTAAGTCGAGCAGATCGTTTAGCGCGTTGTGGAATGCGTTGCGCGCGTCGATATTTTTTCTCCACATTGGCGCGTTCTCTTGCCGACGTTGGTTATTCTCTGCCATCCATACAAGAACGTCCTCGAAACTTAACCGCATCTCTATTGCTAGACGACCGATCCGTTGCTCGTCGTCAGGCGTGACCACGGCAACAAATTCCTCAATGTCCACCGTTGCCGGTCTGGCCATGTCACACTCCGATCGGCTGCGGCACCGGCTGGCGTTTGATGTCCTCGACCAGTTGCGCCCTCAGAAACTCCAAGTGCGCGCGGTGCCATGCGATCATGTGGGGGATGCCGGTGTCGAAGGACACGCGCGGCGTCCAACCGAGATCGCGTTCTGCGGCTTGGCTGTCGAGCCAGTAGCGGGCGTCGGTGCCGCGGCGTCCGCTTTCGTCGTGGAACAGTTGCGTCTCATGGATGCCTAACGCCTTGGCGATCATGCAGACGACCTCGCGCGTTTTGACCGGCACGCGCGGGGAGAGATTATAGATGCGGCCGAGCGGCGCCTGCGACGCGACCGACGCGATACCGGCCGCCATATCGGACACGTGCATATACGATTTCTCGCCTTGGCCGCAGCCGTACAGCGGCATTTGCTTGCCGATAAGGCCGTACATGATTGCCTTGGGCACGATGCGAAACAATTGCTGCCCCTCGCCGTAGGTGTTTGACGGTCGCACGATGTTCATGGGGAACATCGTCCGGGCGTGATAGGCGATGAGGAAGTGATCAAACGCGGCTTTGGACGCGGCGTAGGGCGATGTCGGCCGCAGCAGGTCGGATTCGCGGGCCGGCGTATCGACCGAGCCGTAAACCTCGCCGGACGAAATCTGCACGAATCGTCGCAGCCACGGCGCGTTGCCGTGAAGCTGCTCGACCAGCCGGACCAGCGCCGTGCAATTGGTGTCGAAGTATTTGCTTGGGTTTTGAAACGACGCGCCGGACTCGCCTTCGGCGGCGAAGTTGATAAGGACCGTTGGCTTTTCGGAGCGCAGCAGCGCCATGAGTTCGTCGGTCTTGCGGATGTCCTGCACCGCAAAAATGCACTGATCGCGCCTGCCGATATTGAGCCGCCAGTTCCAGGCGGGACCGTGGCGGCCGACGCCGACGACGCGGGTGGCGATGTTGCGGTCGAGTAGATGCAACGCGGTGTGTTGCGCAAAGCAGCAGCCGGTGCCGAGAATAGCAAAGGTGGTCATGACTTTTGCACCACCGCTAAGTCAACATCTTGGCTGATGATCCCCACTTCATTATTTTTGCCCGATCTGTCCATCGCGCCTAGCACATTGCTATGCAACATATAGCGTTGTTCCTCAGTCCAATCGGGCGGGCAACGCAGCACGAGTATATCGCCGGGACCAAAAAACAATTTTACTTGATGCAAAGCGGTATCTCGATTGAAAGCCAAGCGCCAATCCGTAAAATTGATATGCAGCATGTAACTCGTTCGTACGATGGTGATTATCAAGCATATATCCAAAATCATATGACCAACCCCGCATCCTTCCACGCCGCATCGACCTGCCGCGACTCGCGCTCGCCGTTCTTGCGATTGAAAAAACTGCCGATGATGTTGGCGACCAGCGTGGCCTGCGGGTTCTTGTCGCCCTCGGTCTCGACCTTGTTGCAAATCTCGTAGGTCAGGCCCTCAAGCATCATGCGCGAGCGCACCCAATCGACGTATGCCTTGTTGGCGAGGCCGAGCGCAAAGGTGCGGTCGTCGCGGTTCTTGCCGGACGCGCCGATCTCAAAACCTTCCTGCACCACCTTTTCCATTTCCCAAAGGAGCTGCAGCGAATTGACCCGCAGGATGCCGAGCGCATAGTTGTCGCGCAACTGGTTCATCATCGGCGGCTTGGTGTTCTGGTTGGTCTGAAAATTATAAACGTAATTCCCGGCCATCGAATCCGGCCGCTTATAGAGATACCAGCGCACCGACTCGAATATCTCCTGCATTCCGGCCGAGGTCGCCTGCGCCTGCAGGTAGCCGAAGTCCATGAGCTGCTTGAGATGCCGCAGCGCCGGCATCAGGGCTGCCCCCGGCCCCTGCAGCTCGGCGTTGATGATGACGTTCTTGTAGGCGCCAGCCAGGTGCGCCATGACCCAGGCGAGCTGATAGGTCTCGGGGATCGACGTGGCGTACTCGGCGACCTGCACGATACGATCGCCGTAGCAGCGCACGATCTCGATGGCGTGGTTATCGTTGTCGGAGCGCCCGTAGGCCGGATCGACGCCCATGGCGTACTGGCCGAGCGGATGCGGCTGTTCCCAGATGCGCAGCTCGGCCTCGTGCGGCCGGGACACCTGCTCGATCTCGGTGGCCAGAAAATTCTCGCCCATATGGTAGCGGTAGCCGAGGAAGCCGCGTTTTTCGTCCTTGATTTTCTTGATGTCGTCGGCGACGCGGCGCAGCGGAAAGAACGAGTGGCCGGACAGAATGAACGCCTGCTCGGGCGTCCACGGAAAATTCTGATTCATCAAATCTTCGTTGGACAGTTGCGTGGTGCGATACCAGCGGTGCCACGCGATCTGGCCGGGCTTGATCTTGTAGTGAAACCGCGTCTCGACTTCCTGGCACAGCCGGATTTCCTCATCATCCATCTGGCCGTCCCAATAGTGCGCGTATTCGGCGCTGTCGGACGCAAACGAATAATCCTCCTTCATGTACCAGCCGATGAAAAACGCTTTCTGCGTCATCGGGTCGTCGATGGCTTCCTTCCACAGATCGTACCAGTGGTTATAGCCGTGGGCGGTGCTTTCCCAGATGTAGAGTCTGTGAGGATGCTTTTGAGCAAGTGACGCCTTAAGTGACGCAATTCCCTCATCCGACGCCCAGCTTCCGACTTCGGTTGCGTGGAGGAAATTAATTGCGCGCGATTGGCCGAGCGTTGTATTGCCCCGCTTCGTACCGGCGACCAAGTAATCGAGACAAGAGCCGTTATTGAGTTCCAGCAAATTTCTATTGTGTCTACGTATGCCGACGCGGAGACCTTTGGGAAGGCTTTCGATGTATTGCTCGATGAGGACACGAAACTTCTCCCTGTTCGGTTCGGTGTCGGTGACCAGCGCGCCCTGAATCTTGTCGTGCACCGACAGCCAGAACACGTCGATCGCCAGCGAGATCGTCGAAATCCCGAGCTGCCGCGCCTTCAAGTTCTTGAAGTCGTGGATGCCGTTGTCGAGCCCGGTGCAGATTTCCTCAAGAAAGCGCCGCTGCCCGCCGTACAAAATCTGCGACAGCGCCGTCCGCTGATTGCCGACCAACTCCTTGGAACTGATCGACATGTAGGTGATGAATTCCAGAAACACGGGAAGCCAACGCTGATTGGTCTCGCCGTCGATCTTCGGCAGCGACGGGTCGCGCCGCAGCGGAATTCGCTTAATAGGCAAGCGCATCGGGAACCGCCTCCACCTCGCCGGCCCATTTGTGGCCCGCAGTTCCGCATGACTTGACCTGCCCACCGAGCAGATAATCGGCCCGCTTCCACCCCTCGGCGCCACAGTTGCACCGCGTCATCCAGACGATCCGCCCACGGTTGTCGCGGCGCTTGAGTTCCAGCACCGTCAGGTTGCCAAAAATCCTGCCAGCAAGGTTTCCGCGGCGACCTCGCACTGTGTCCTCCATGCAACACTACGCTAGTTTGTAGGCAACATGTAGGTAACTGTCAAGCCCTTTGGGGCGGGGGCGAGGGGTGGCGCCGACTCTATCGATCGTCCGTCCCATCGGTTTCCGTGGATCGAGGCCAGGCGCGGTCTAGCTCACCCACCACATGAGCAGACGATGCCAATCCGTTGATATGACTCCATAACCACTCAGATGTTCCATAATGGGTGTTATGCGAACGGATGCGTAAGTGATTGATATTGCGATACAATCCACAACTCCGCAGCTCGGCCGTCTGCATCAAACACCCGCGTTCCCGGTCTGATCAGGGGTCATAACGGCCGGTGATGGGCTATAACCACTGACGATGCGGGGGTGGACTAGCGTTCGGGCCATCTGTTGTCCGGCTAGTCCTGACGCTGGTGGCTTCGAATCACATGGAGTGCTGAGCCGCGCGCGAGTAGAGGTATGCGTTGCTGCCGTGTCAATAGCGCCGCTAAGCATTTGATATTGTGTGTGTTTAAAGAACTGAATCCGAGTTCAAGGAATGAATCTCGGTTCACTCTGGCGCTTGCTCCGCTGGCTTATCGAACAATCCGTGCATCAGCTTCGATAACCGCTGCAGCATGGTTTGGCGGTGCGCGTCGGTGAAAACAGCTTCCTCGCGCTGGTCGTCGGCTTGCTTCCTGCCCCAAATAATCGCGCCCTGGTGCTGCTTTACGCGGGTATCGCACCACTCCACGATGCTCGCCACTGTCGGCGGGAACTCACGAGCTCGAGCAAGGCCGATTCGTGGGTCGCAGCATTCCTGCACCACGCCGAGCGGATAGTCCGACAGCGCCGCGGCGAGCGATGCTGCCCAGCCGTCGGGATCGGGCGGGCGCGCGTGCGGCCACGAACCGGCGAGCCGCTTGGCGGCTTTAAGAGCCTCTTGGGGTGATGTCGCGCATTGGAGGGCCAGCGCCGCGTTCTTCGCTCTCTGCTCGATCAATAAGTCGGTCGAAGGCCGCCATGGTTGAATTTTCTGCGCCATGTCCGTTGCTCCCTGATGAGGTCTCGCGTGGCCGTAAAAATCCGTGGAATGTCGCATCCCAATCGACGCGCATGATGCCCTTCGACTTGGCCCAATTGCGCATGTCCTCGGCTTTGCGCTCGACGAATGATCGTGTTCCCTTAGCGTAATGCGCCTCGTTGGGAATCCAATCCTCAGAAAGTTTGGTTTTTCGAGCTGGTGTGGCTCTTTCTTTCTTACTATCCTTATTTTTCTTAATGTTATCAGACTCTAAGGAAGTAGTAAGAGAGAGAGCCGCCGCGTCCGCGTGACTCCGCGTGACATCATGTGACTCCGCGTGACGGCGGCGACGCTGCCTCGCGGCATCCTTTGCCCGACGCGCCTGCACTCGCTCGATCTCGACCGCTTGTTCGGCCTCGATCGCAGCAAGAATAGCGTCCACCGAAGCCCCGGCGGCCGCTAACGCGCGTAAGACGGAAATGTCGATCATGTGCCCCCTTCACGGGCAAAAAAGTGGCCGGGTGCCTGGTGAGGCAGGCAGGCGGGGATCAGTCCGCTCGCCCGGCTTGTGTGCCTTTTATCACACTATACGCGACGTTCAAGTGACCGCAAGCCATACCCGTGGTGCACCGTCCTCCCAAAACCACAACGGGTTGGGCGGGCACGCAAACGGCAGGTCGCGCCAGCACGGGTTCATGCCGCCGGCGCGTTAAAGCAAATCGCGCAATGCGCGGGGCAATACGGCCGGCCGATCTCGGTGACCGCGCCGCAGTAGAGCGTCTCGGCAGCGATCGCGTCGCCCGCGATGTAGCGGCAGGTGTTGTCGGCGAGGTCGAAGATCGTGATGCCGGGGCCGGACGGCACCGCAGCGGCCATGCGGAGCGCGTAGCGGCGCCCGAGCGTCGGCTGGGCCGATAGTGCAGCCGCGCGCTTGCGGCGCATCCACGCCACGCGGCGGGCCGTTGCGGCACCAGGGTCCGCGGCCTTGCGCTCCCAGCTTGTCGTCATGCCCATGCGGTGCAGTTTTCCGATGATCGAGCTGCGGGTGCGGCCGAGACTTAAACCAATTTGTGAGGCCGAACTACCGTCCAGTGCCATTTGCTTCAAAGTCGATAATTCTGTGGTTTGCCAAGGTGTTACGTCTGACATTTAAGAACCCATGTTAACAGTGTGATCTAACGCACTGATTCGCGCTCGAAAGGTTCGAGTTCGGCCATGACCGCCTCGACATGCGGCCGGCCAGCGCCGGTCTGCGGCGGCCCTTTCTTCTCCCAATGCAAGATGGTGGTGCGCGCGACGCCGAAGCGTTTGCCAAACTGCTCCGGGCTTTCGCCGAGGCTCATGCGAAGATTGTGGATGCGCTGGGCGGTGATCGGTTCGGCCGACATGGCGTAACAATGCCCACAAAAATCTTGCTTGTCAACTATTGACAGGCCGCCGCTCCTGTGAGACAACAATTGACATGACGCACGACATCAACGGCGACTGGCGCTTGGCGGTGATTGTCCTGATGATCTTCGCCGTCACGATCGGGATTCTTGCGTGGAGGCATTACCATGGGAAATAAACCTATTACTCCGACGGATGTGATGTTCTTTTGTTATTTTTTCCTACTGTGTATGGCCGTCGGCCTCCTCGGTGGCTGGATCGCTCACTTAACGGGGTGGCTATGACACCGTTCGCTGAGGGGTATTCCAGCGGCTACCGCGACGAGCCGCTATCGAGCAACCCTTACCTCAAGGGGCTGAACGGCGACGCCGCGCTGCCATGGGCCATGGAGTGGATCAGGGGCTATTTGGAAGGCGCGCGGGTGGGCCGCGACGATGTGGTGGAAAAGCGCAGGAGTGCCTGCCGATGACGCTGACTGCATCCCAACTGAAAGCCCGCGAGGGCAAGCTGACCGCTTCCCGCGTCGCCTGCCTGATGGTCGGAGATGCCGAGAAAATCATGCGGCTGTACCGCGAGCTGATCGGTGACGAAGTCCCCGAGGACTTGTCGCACGTTTGGCCGGTGCGACTCGGCGAAGCCACGGAACAACTCAATCTCGACTGGTACGAGCAAAACGGCTCCTGCGTCAGTCGGCGCGGTGAATTTGCGATCCACCCGCAATATCCATGGGCTGGCGCGACTCTCGACGGCTGGGATGATGTTCTAAAATGCCCGATCGAGTGCAAGCATGTCGGCGGTCGCGAGCCATTAGAGGTCGTCATTGACCGCTATCAGCCGCAGATGCAGTGGCAGATGGAAGTTACCGGCGCCACGCAATGCGCGCTATCGGTCATCATGGGCGCCAACGCTCCGCTCGTCGAATATATCGAACGCGACGAGCTTTACGCCGCCGAAATGCTCCGTCGCGGCCAGCAATTCATGAACTGCGTTGCCGAGCGCCGCGAGCCTGTCGCGCTTGATGCCGTGCCGTCACCCGTCGTGGCCGACGCCACCTATGACATGGGCGGCAACAACAGTTGGGGCCACGCCTCGGGCGTTTGGCTTGAGACTTTCCGCGCCAAGAACACCAACATCGAAGCCGAAAAAATCCTCAAATCGCTTGTGCCGCCCGACGCCAAAAAATGTTTCGGCTACGGTACACAAATTACTCGCAACCGCGCTGGTGCGCTTTCTCTAAGGGAGTTTCAACCATGAGCGTTCCGGCCAGGACCACCGCCGCGCCAAGCGGCGACATCATGGAAAAATTGCTAATCGGCGGCGATCTGTCCAAACTCGCGCCCTCCGATCGCCTCAAGTATTACAACGCGGTTTGCGATAGCCTTGGGCTCAATCCGCTGACGCAGCCGTTTGCCTACATCACGCTTAACGGCAAGCTGCAGCTCTACGCGCTCCGCGCTTGTACCGATCAGCTACGCAAGATCAACGCAGTGTCACTTGCCATTCTGTCGCGCGACGTGGCCGATGGCATTCTGACCATGCATGTTCGCGCCACACTGCCCGATGGCCGCAGCGACGAGGACTTGGGCGCCGTGGCATTCCCCGAAACGCTCAAGGGCGAAGCCCGCGCCAATGCCGAACTCAAGGCCATCACCAAGGCGAAGCGGCGCGCCACGCTGTCGATCTGCGGGCTCGGCTGGCTTGACGAAACGGAGATTGCCGACATCCCGGCGAGCGCCAAGCGCCCCGCGCCGCCCGCGCCCAACGTCATGATCCCACACAATTCCGAAACTGGCGAGATCATTGAATCCGAATCTGCAGCCGAGCCGGTATCGCGTCCGGCCGCAGACGCCGCCCCCGCCGATCACTCAGCCCTCCCAAACGCCCCGGCGGGGGCGGTGACTACCGAGCCGACAATTGAGGAAGTCGCCACATACGATCGCGAATTGGCCGAGGCGGCAAAACTCGGCAGCGATCAACTGAAATCCACCTGGGACAACGTGCCGCGTCGTGTTCGGCCGACACTCAAATCGGCACTCGATCGGCGCCACAAGCCCGCGGCGGCTGAGGCTGACAAGCAGGCGGTCACGACAGGTTAGCAGGGAGAATCCGATGGTCGAATTTACTCAATACGTTCTGCCACACGGCAGGCGCCGCGAGGAATCAATCGAGCGCCCGGCAGAGATCGAGGCCGTCGCCGACCGCTTCATCAAGGCAGGCGGCCGTTATGAATGCGAAGTGCTGACAACCGGGCACGTCAGCCTTACCGCCGTCAAGGAAGTCGATGGCGAGCAGCAGGACGTTGAAATCATCGTCTGCGATAACGATCCGCACATTCCCGAAAGGGTTGATGAACTCGTGCGCCGTTCTGCGGCTCACTGCTGACAACAAGTTAACCGCCAATCGCGCGCCTCGGCAATCAGGGGCAGGACAACGAAAATGATAAATCATCCACATCGTAGCAAAAAAGCGAAGGCCAAAGCGAAGCCAAAAAAGGCGGTGGCAAAACCTGAGCCGGTCGCGACCGCCGAGACGGTGACTTGCGTCAAGGGCTTTGATCAAAACCTGCGCTGCCGCGATTTTCAGTTCGAGGTTGGCAAGACCTACGAACATTCCGGCGCAGTCAAAATCTGTGCCAGCGGCTTCCATGCGTGCGAGTACCCGCTTGACGTGCTCGGCTATTATCCACCGGCAACGAGCCGATATGCAGTTGTCGAGCAGTCCGGCCAACTAGCCCGCCATGACGACGATACGAAGGTCGTTTCCGCGCGGATCGAGATTAAGGCTGAGATTGCCCTAACATCCTTGATCGAGCGCGCCGTCAAATGGGTCTTTGATCGCGCGAAACCTGAGGGCGAGCACGCGACCGGCGTCAGTGGCGCGGCATCGGCGACCGGCGTCAGTGGCGCGGCATCGGCGACCGGCGACAGGGGCGCGGCATCGGCGACCGGCTACAGTGGCGCGGCATCGGCGACCGGCGACAGTGGCGCGGCATCGGCGACCGGCGACAGTGGCGCGGCATCGGCGACCGGCGTCAGTGGCGCGGCATCGGCGACCGGCGTCAGTGGCGCGGCATCGGCGACCGGCGTCAGTGGCGCGGCATCGGCGACCGGCGTCAGTGGCGCGGCATCGGCGACCGGCGACAGGGGCGCGGCATCGGCGACCGGCTACAGTGGCGCGGCATCGGCGACCGG
>Ga0307476_10000319_pt1 | contig 41181 bp, 49 predicted proteins | sample atmos_gasesECM2C_2_FD_203314 | JGI IMG/M metagenome (GOLD analysis project Ga0307476, IMG submission 203314) | Hardwood forest soil microbial communities from Morgan-Monroe State Forest, Indiana, United States - atmos_gasesECM2C_05 | ecosystem: Environmental > Terrestrial > Soil > Temperate... | reverse complement strand
GAATGCTGACTGCTTAGTTAATCTCCGAAAGCGGCCAACGTACTCGTGTGCGTCGGAGACATCAATCCTCCGTCTGGCTCCCCTTGAAACCGGCTGAAGTGGATCCCTTTTAAATCGGCGCTAACAGCCTTTTGCCTCACGCATGGAAAACGACATGCGCTCACCCGCATCCTCTGCGGCCTCGGCTGCGGGCTCAAACGCGGCCTTTGCGTTAGGACCAACCTCAGCAAACTTGGTATCAAGCTGTTGAGAGTCTCCCAAGAAACGAAACACGGCATCACCGACCTCTATTGACATAAAACCTCCCTGTTCTCACTGAAATATTTAAGTTTCTTGGTCGCCTGTGTTGGACTGTTACCGAAACAACTGATTGCTTCCCCATCGAATCGTGCACGGTAAAATCCACCCTGCTCGGTCACCTGAATTGTGCGAGGTCGCCTGATGGGGGAAATCACATCTTCAACCAACTTCTCAAACAACTCCGCGAAGTTGACGGTGGGTTGTGGTTGTTGTGGTTTCACAACTAACCGGTTGATAGCGGCAACTTGTCGCCGCTCTTTGCGCTTGGGTGTTGGCTTGTAACCAACACCCGGCTGCAATGCTTCTGTGAGTGCTTCTTGAAGGGTGCCCATATCAACCTCATTTCTCGTATGTCAACGCGGCAGGTGTCCGGTGCGCACCGGGGTGCGCTCTTTGTGGTGTTCCTTCGTGCTGAAGCAACCCACCTGAAAAACCACGTTCACTTGTGCGTGAAACAGCGTCATCAATCTGTGCCGCGCGTTTGCGAAGTTCAGCAAGGCGAGGCCTCAGCTTGTCACGCTCACGCGATGAGTTGATTGCACTACCTGCAAGCTTGATGGCTCGCTCACGGTGCTGCTTTGCCTGTGGCAGAGCGTATTCAAACCGTTCAATCTTCGTGAGGATGCTGCACCCATCACAGCCGCAGAGTTTCCCTTTCCTTACGAGAGGTTCTTTGTCAGTTGTTGAGAAACCAACGTGAGTATTGAGGAACGGAGTCTCAAGCACCTTGCGGAGTTCCTTGATGTTGCCCTCAATGTCGCGCACAATTTGATTGTGTTGCCGGGTGACAGCATCGGCATTTTGCTTTGCCTGTTCTTCGGTCCAAGCACCCGCAACCTGATGTTCAATTGATTCCAACTCTGCTCGCCATTCGGCCTCTTGACGTTGGTTCGCGCGGTTGGTTGCATCAACGCGGTCAACCATTTCTCTTGCTTTGGTTGTTTCGTCACCGTAGATGGTGAGGTTATTGTCATCGGCAGTTTTGCGGACTACGTTTAAGAAACTGCGTGATTCGTTGCTTAGTTGTGTTGGCATAGTTGCTCCTTTTACTGTGAAACGAGTTTGTTTGTGCTCTATAAACAAGAAGACCTGATGGGGTGAGCACCCAACCCCCATCAGGCTTTTCCTCAGCCGTAGGCCCGGCGAAGGCCCTTTGAGGAAACTTTATGTCAAGCTTTGTTCGGTGTGTAGTTGGCTACCGCAGCGGCTTCCACTTCGCTCATCCCACCTGCGAGATAAGCTTTGTACTGCCGCTCACGGTAACCTTCGATGATTTCCGCAACGGGTTTGTGTTCGGTGTAACCCGAAAATGATTCGCTTATCGACTCCCCTTTAAGCAACTTCTCAGCGAGTGATAGTTGTTCCTCGAATCCCAAGTTCTTTCGCTTGCGGACCTCGGGAAATTGTGCGTACTGCTCCGTGCTCAACGCTGTGATGACTTGTGAAATTCTTGACATCGTTTCTCCTTTGTTGGTCGCCTCTAAAATTGGTAGTCCTGCATCCCTTCCGAATCCCCGTCAGTTTGTTGTCGTTGGTCTTCAACAAACCGGGTCACATAGAGCATGATGGTGGGCAGATTTTCGGGTGTCGGCTTCAACCCTGTCTCTGCGCAGATTTCATCAATCAACAACTCAAGCTGTGTTTGCGCTTGTTGCTTGTCGGCTCGCATACGCTTCAAGGCAAGACCAACTTGCTTCTTTGCGTCGTGCATCGCTGACCGAGTCTTGAAGATGCTTTGTTGAAAAATGTTCATGACGCTCCTTAGAAATCTGCCCAACCAAATTCTTGTTCGTATTCCTGTTCTTCCATCACCTCTTGCAACAGAGCCTCTCTGGCATCGGCAGGCCCACCGGGTTTCAACATGTATCGTGCGTTGAAGTTGCCGTGCGGGTCTTTCATTTCACGGTCGCTGATGAAGGCTCGTTGTGCGTGAATGTAAGCATCAGCCCGGTCATCAAAGCGACCACCACCGGGGAAGCAAGCCAACTCCTGAATAAACTCTTCACGCCATTCCCCCGGCCCAAGAGACACCATGCCCGCGTTGACAAAGTGCGAAACGCTCAAGCCTCTTTCCTGTTTCGATTTGATGGGGGTGACGGGAATCAACGGGATGTCGGCACGCATCACCCGCAACACATCAATTGCCTGCGTGCCCGCTGAAGCATCTTCAATGATCAACAACGGCCTGCAATTGTATTGAGCCGTTATCATGTCGTGCCGCTCACTGATGATTTGCGGCAGGTGATTGAAAGACAACTTCCGCGCGAACACATCCAACACTACATAACCACCGGTGGACATCTGAGCCAACACCACGTTTGCGCTGAGGTCATGCTTGCCCGCAGACAAATCCCACGCACTGACAATGTTTAGAATGTTGTCGGTGTTCACGTTCTCTAACAACTTCCAAGTGTCGGGTGGAAACAACTGCGACTCACCCGGCAACGGTGACCCCATGTAAAGAGCATTCCAAACCTGCTCACCTACCGTTGCTCTGCGTTCGTTCAACCACTCGCGCGGAAACAACGTGGGGAAGATGCTCGAATAGGCTTTGAGGTACTGATATTCCCCGGTCGCTGTGTCGAAAATGTAGCTATCCCTTCCCAACCCATCACCGGCATCATCGTTGGTTGCTGCGAGGCACAACACGCGCCACTGCGGGGCCTTGGGATTGTCTTTTGCCAGATCAATCACCATGCCCGACAGGTCACGCGCATTCCACCGGGTTTGAATGATGACCTGCTTGCCGAACACACTTGAACGAGTAACAACCGAGGAAATGTAATTCTCATAAGTGCGTTGTTGAATTTTCTCGCTCCATGCATCGGCCCAATTCTTCACAGGGTCATCAATCAACGTCCAATCAAAACGGTGACCGGTGATCGATGAGAGGATGCCTCGGGGCACACAGGTCAACCTGCCATCCTGCCCGATAGCCTTCATTTGCCAACCTGTTTCGTTGGTAACGGCGAAATCAAGGCCGGGGAATCGTTCAGCAACCCACGGATGTTGCAAAATCTCTTTCACCGCGCGTGAGCACCGGGTTGCAATGTCATCCGCATAACTGATGACCCCGAGGTGCACGCAGGGATTTTCAGCAATCAGGTGTGCAGCAACCCGCTCCAAGGTGAGCGACTTGCCTAAGCCCGGTGGTGTCCAGATCGCAAGGTTTTGTATCCCCCCATTGCGAAGGTGGTCACATTGCTCCGTGATGTGGCGCAAGGCAGGTGATTCAATCAACTCACCCGGCCATGTGCCTTCAATGAAATCGTAAGTTTTCACTTCATGGCCTCACTTGGTTCCAACAAATGCAGCGGCGTACCTGATGGGGGGATGGAATCGCAGTACGGAAACACTTTTGCAATCACATCGGCTTCGCTCAGGTGTCGTGTGTGATACAGGAACTTGCGATAACCAACAAGCTTTGCCGGGTCAACATCGGCATTCACATTTGCATGAATGCTTTTTGTTGGCGCGGCAGTGCCCCGCAAATCCATCTCAAGCTTCATCCACCGTGACCAAGCAAGGTGCTTTTCCGCACTGGTCATGGTTTTATCGGAAACAATCTCTTCCCATTTCGCAGTGATGCGGGTGAGTTGATCTTCACGGTAAAACTGCGTTTCCGTCAGTGCTTCATTGGTTGTTTGATTCATAAGTGCCAACCTGTCCGATGTGATCGTGTGACGGTCTACGTTCAGAGCGTTCGCCAACTCAATATTGGTTGCTTGAGGGTTGTCACGCAGCATCTTTGCCAACTCCACATGCCTTCTTGCGCGGGCCTCACGGTCGTTGCGTATTCTGACGATTGATGCAGGGCTCATAACACCACTTCCCCACTCGCCAACCGCTCATTCGCAGCACGCGCTAACACCATTGCTTCATCTAAAGGTTTGCCTTGTCGTTTCGCTTCTTTAGCAACCTCTCTGATGTATTCAATGGCTCGTTCTTTCTTGGACGCTTTGTCTCCCTGAAGCCTCTGCAACCATTCCTGCACGGCTGCTTTGTTGAATCGCAGCTTTCCTGCGACCTTGAAGAAAGGTAATGGGGTCTTCTGTGTTTGTTGTCCTCTCGCAGAGCACAACTCGTATACACTTCTCCGCGAGAGGTGCAACCATTCAGCAAGCATTTCAGGCGTTAACAGTTCCATGGTCCACCTCTACTGTTGGTTGTTGAGCCTTCAATGGCCCGATGGTGTATCCCAAAAACTCTTCCCCTTTTTCAGTGAGGGTGATGTTGCGGTAGTTTCCCCGGCCTGTTGGGGTAACCTTGATGAACTCCCATGCAAGCAGTTGGTTGATAAACTGTGACCACTCGGGAAAGCACATACGCTCACAGCATTTGCCTGCAAGGATGCCCTCTGCGATGGTGCCGCACTTTCGGGAATGACGCAGAATCTTCATCAGGCGGTTGCTGTTTACGATGCCGACCTGTTCGGCCAACACGAATTGGTCAAACAGTTCGCTCTTTGTATCAACGGGTTGGTTCTTTGCTTCACTCATTGTTGTTTTCTCCTTTATCGGAATCAAAAGTCATTTGCTTGGGTTTCTTACCTAACAACTCATTCTTCCAACGTCGCACTAAGTCACGGCTTATCTTCATCTCTTCTGCAATGGCTCTTTCACCTTTGCCTTCACCCATCAGTTGTTTGAGTTGTAACAACTGTTCGGCTGCAATTGCCTTTGTGGGCCTACCTATGCTTGGTGTGGTTGATTCGATGTCTTTCCCCCAAAACCATGTGCCATCCGGCTCAAGCGTTATCGCAATCTTGTTGTACTCACGCACAGGCTTGCGGCACTTCTCAAACTTCAGGATAAGCTTGAGTTGTTCCTGACCCTCATAACCCGGTGGCCAAGTCAACCCAATCACCCAATTGAGTGGGTCTTCAGGTTTCGAGTGACCACGCTGCGTGTGTTTGTCCTTCCCATCGTGATGGAGGTAAATCACGGTCACACCACGAAGACGCATCTTGCGTGCCCAAGCCGTGAATACGAAAAAGGCTTCTTCTTCGTTGGTTCCGATGTTGGCTAACGTGCTCCAATTGTCGAAAACCGCAACCTCGGCCTCACATCGGTTAATCGCTTCCTCATACCAAGCCAAGCCGTCCTCAGTCGCCATGCTCGGCATGAAGTTGTCCGGTTGCTCACAACGTGCAACCATGTGGAAGTTGTCATTTTCCTCAGTCAACAATTGCAACGACTCTTGCAGGTCACCGCCGTCCATCTCACCGTCAAAATCAATCGTCCTGAAGGGCCGCGTTGCTTTATAACAAAGGAACTCCCCACCGGTTGCCAACGCATCAAGCAGACCTAACGTCAAGTTGGTTTTGCCAACACCACGGTAAGCGTGGATTTCACCCATCGATGGGTGGTAGAGAACAGGTGATTCGGACTTGTTTACCTCTAACATCACCTCCGGTGCTTCAAATTCCTTCGCACCGAACTCACGCGAAGTGGAAATGATTGCTGGTTGCGAGGTTGACATGACCTTTGTGAATGCTTTCTTGAAAAGGATTCGCTCACCAACCCAATCAAAACCATCAACAACATGAAAGATGGGCTTCTTGGTCTTTAGAACTGTGTCGAGGTGTTGCAGCTTTCCATCCTGATAAAGCAGCACCACAGCATCAATCAGGTTGTTGGCAATGGCGTCTTTGAGTACGTTCGCGTCTTCTTCATACTGCAAAGACCCTTCATCCTCGCAATCATTGTTAAGTTCGAGGATGTTGCTTGCCTCAAGTTGGTCCTTTTCACACGCTTCTTTGAAGTCCTCTCGGTCTTCCTCATCACCTATCAGGGCGAACTTGAGGCCGTGCAACCTCTCAAAGGTCAAATAACTCACTGCGGGGTAACCAACCACGTTGTAGAGTCCACCACCTGTGATGGTGTCCCATTTGGTTCTGTCGGCTGTTGTGTAGTCCCAAATTACGTTGTTCATACGTTCCTGCTTTCTTACTCGCAAAATACAAAAGGCCCTCATCTCTGAGGACCCCTTAAAACACCGAATTATGATTGCTGTTACTGGTTAAGTTTCAACATCGACTAAAACGCCAATTTCTGAGTAGTAGCAGAGTTGGGGCTTTAACAACCTTCAACATCGACTTTTCCCCTACTTATCAAGTTCTAACGTACCTGCCGAATTTGTCCCCAATTTCTGAGTACCTACACACTACGAGTGTGTGACAAAAACCACCACCCGGCACACCTCAGCTAATTTCGCGCCACCAAGTTCTGAGTGGTAACACACTTATTCGACCGATTTCTTGTACCCACACACCTCGGTGACCTATCCGCCGTCCACTTTCTGCCTCTGACCTTCCGCATCGTATCAAGTTCATATATCTTGTCAAGGGCAAGATACCTCAATGGGGTTGTCCCTTCACCTTCCCCCAAAATACCCCCAAAGTTGGGGGTTGGAAGCTTCCTACATAAGAAGTAGGATTGGGGTCATCTCATTGATTACTGACCTGTTACTACCAAATGACGTTGCGGTCGCAAAGCTTTTCAATTTCTACCCCTTCACCTTCTAGGAAAATACCCACGGAAACGTGGGTGGTTGTGGTCTGGAAAGTGGTATGAAAAGTTTTCAGACCAAAGGAACCATGCGAACGCTGATGGGGGGCTAAAGCCCCATCAGCAGGTGAGTGGTCTGGTTTTTAATTCCGTGTAGGGGGTTAAAATACCAGACCACCCGCCACTAGATACGCCATCGACATGTGCAATCCCCATCAAAGTAGTAGACATTCCGAGGTCAAAGCAGGCCGGGTGGTATGAAAAGGTTTTCAGACCACTCAGGGTTTTTGTGATCGGTTCTTATATCCGAGGTGATAGCTTGCAGAATCAACGACTTGTGAGAAAATTGGACCGGCCTTATCAGATCGTTTGCGGTAAGTGCCTTAGAATCAATAGATGGTCCGATCACCCATTAGACCAAGAAAAAGGCCGTCAAGCTTGCGCCTGATGGCCCGCCTTTGCGTTTGCAGCCCCGCCTGTCGAGCGCCGAACTACTTGATGACGGCCATGACGCCAAGCACTACTGCTGTTGACGGGATAGCGAGCGCCAACACTACAACAAAACCCGCAACCATCACCTTGAAGCCAAACCGCGTCAACTCCACCACCGTAACATCAGTCCATTTCATAATCGCAACCTCGTTTTGGGATTCCTACCACGGAACCTGCGAGGCTTGGTTATTGTTTGGTCTTCTTCAACGCAGCTTCATACTTCTTCATGCCTGCTTTGCCTGCCGACACGTCAGGTTCAACATAGGTTGACATCACCACTTGAAGTGAGTTGCCCAAACTTTGATAAGCCGCGCGAATGTCGCCAGTGAGGTTGAGAAGCGTGTTTGCTGTGCCGTGGCGACCTGCATACAAACCACACCAACGAGCGCACACCTTCTTCGCCACAGGTGCGATGTGGTACTTCGCAAAGCTGTTGTGGTCCACCGGCTCACCATTGCCGTTGGTGAACATCAACCCGGTTGCGGGCTTGCCGCTCGCTTTGTGCCAAGCCTTCAGGAACGTTGCGACGGGTTCAACAATGGTGAGGTCGCGTTTGCTGCGGTCGTGCTTTGTGTCACCCATCACACCGTACGGTGCGGCCTCGCGCACATGATAAACATTGCCCTCAAGGTTCTCCCACTTACAGGCAGCAACTTCGCTCGGACGCATCCCCATCACCGCGCACAAGGCGAAGAACAGCTTCGCGTCAGCCCGCTCCAAGGCATTCATAATCGCTGTTGTTTCTTCCGGGGTGTACTTCACGCGGGGCTTGGCTTTGCGGACCTTCACAGACTCTTTTGCTTCGCGCCATGGATTAACTTTGATGATTCCCTTGCGCACGGCAGTTGTGAAAATGCCTCGGCACAGGCTTTTCACGCTGGCAAGTGTGTTCTTATTCAAATTCTTCACCATCACCATGCGGTCTAACAACTCGCACGCATCCACGGTGGTGTAGGTGTCGATGGGTGTTGTTTCGAGTTCGGGCTTGACGTACATCTTCCACACGTACTCATAACCGCGCGTTGTGGAGAAGCGTTTGTTTTCCTGCACCCACGGCAGGTAGGTCAATTGCCAGAAGGCACCAACCGTGAGCACCGGGGTTGGTGTTGCCGCTTGCAGCGTGTTGTGACGTGCGTTGTTGATTGCCGACATGTGAGAGTCGCGAAGCAACTTCACTTTGGCCGGTGCGGTGTCGAGGTCGCAGAGCCGCTCTGTGATCTTCCGTCTTCCACCATCGGAATCTGCGTAATACCTGATGTAGAATCCATCTGTGCGGTCCACAACGGTGCCACGTTGACGGCGAAAACGTTGCTTGCGGTTGGCTCTAAGCAACTCCTCAATCTGAGTCTTGGTCATGGGTGTGATCGTATCTCATTGGACCAATTGGACCAAGACATCTTTGGTAACGCCTGTATGTTGTTGATTATAAAGAGGGGCCCGTAGCTCAAACGGATAGAGCATCGGATTTCTAATCCGACGGTTGCAGGTTCGATTCCTGCCGGGCCTACCATTTAAAATCAATCAGTTAGGAAGCAGCACAGGCGGGGGCGCCACTTCCAAATGGCCCGATTGCACCGTTTTTCGTGCCGTTTTCGATGCAATCATGCCCGAATCATGCCCAAGCGCAGGAATTTCGAGCAGGGCGTTGGAGTTCTGTTTCTCGTTCAGCTTCCGGCCAGCTTCCATGATGTCCCGCTCATCGACAATGTTGTAGCGCTGGAATACCGAAGCGGTCTTGTGCCCCGAAATTAACATCGCTACTTTTTGCTGCACACCGACGCGGATCAAGTTCCGTACACCGCTTCGGCGCAGGTCGTGGAAGAGCAGGCCCACATACTTGAGTTGTTGATGCTTCCACTTTTTCTTACAAACAGAACATTGACCATTGGCATCCACTGTCTGCTCCTGCAATTCCGGATAGCAGTCAGGACAGACGAGTTCACCGAGTCCTACAGCGCAGCACACTTTCGCCCATCTTCTCCGGAAGCCTCGTACTGGTTCTTCGGGAAGTCCGGGCTTCGCTGCCGGCCGCGTGAAGACGCAGTCGTTTTTGTTTTTCCCTATGACAGACGCAGTCAACAGAGTGAAGACTTCGTCCGTCATCGGTGCGATTCTGCCTTCATCGTTCTTTGTCGTGCCTGCGTCCAATCGGATCTGCCGCGAAGCTAGATCCACCTGGCGCACTCGCAGGTTGAGCAATTCACCTTTACGGAAAGCGAAGCTATAGGCTGTCGTGAGTAGAGCACGAAACCACAGGCCTTCGCGATTGCATTCGCGTGCCAGCAGCGTGTACTGATCATCGTCGAGAAAACCTTTACGCGCCGGGTTCTCTTTGTACATCGCACAGAAACATTGGTTGCGACTTTGCTAAACTTCATGCCATCTCTTTCACCATGACCGAGAACGTAATTTCCTGGGACGAAGCTGGCCTTCTCATCAACAAATTGATGAAGGAGTCGATCCCTGTGCTCGCTTTTCTCGCCTCAGCGGACGGGGCACACTCTAAGCTCCTTGGCTTTGTCGATAGTGCCACTCTCGACACGGGTTTGGTGATTTCCACCAAACAGGGCAGCCCTTCTACATCGTCATTTCTGCGAGTTCCCGTCTCTGGAGGAGAGTTTCTTTTCGGCGACAAGCGCGAGCTTGACGAAAGCGTTCGTGAGGAATTGTCTGCTAAGTACGGTGAGGCAGTGTTGATGCTACGGTTGCCCTCGGGTTCCGTTTTCAGTCTCATATTCAATCCTTGATCCATGCGCAGCCCGCGATAACACCAACCGAGGGCGACCTCCGGGCATTGTCCGGGCACAGCACATCGCTTTCCCGCGTCCCTAGCCCGCTTTCAGCCCCGAGCACTGGACCCCTAGTCCAGCGTCTCAAAAGACGAAAAGTCCGAATCTGGACTTTTGAGAACGCCGCGGCACGGCAGCGGATTCTATGCCGAGCTCGCTGCCGGCTCGTGCAGGGTCTATCCCGTCATCGCGTCGCAAAAATTATGCCCCCGCGGGCGCGGAATGATGGAACACGCCCGATGCCTCACTTTATGTGAAAGCGCCGTGCTCTATCTGCGAAGGCTTGCGCGTCTTCTTCTTGGCTCAGGCGTCGCCCGTTGTTGTCGTAACCGTCTGAACGGAATTGGCTCGCGCTGTCAGCAGCAGTGCCGTTTGCTGCGTCCTGCTCACGCTGGGCAAAATCACAATTTGCTTGATCGTGTTAAGCATTTTATTCCAATCGGTCATGCTTCAGACTGAAACCTGTGAAACGCCGTGCCAGTCCTGCCATTCCGGGCAGAGACTTGCAGATGAAAAGCAATGTTCTTCACAGTGTCGTCTTCCGTCTTTCGATCAGAGCATCCAAGTCTTTCTGATCCAGCAACCAAGGAGCATGGATGTTGTCGGAAAGTTTGACGACCGGCAACTCGCCGCGCTGAACGAAACCGCGAATGACATGCGCACTCACACTGAGATAATGTGCGGCCGCCTTCAGTCGCAGGACTCGTCTCGCCGGGTTGTCGATCTTCCGCACCATTTCAATCCCCGAGTAGTGGCGCAGGATTCCATGATCTGCAGTTACAGAAACCGCTGCTGTGAGTGAACTGCCTAGTAGATTTCTCCTGCAGTTCCGCTTTGATTATGGCTTCCTCAAAAAGAATACCCAGCATCGGGCGGCGTGGCACTCCGCCTTGCTATTGACAAGTCGTTTACCGTTTGCGATCGCTGTCACTTTCCAGTCTCGTAAATTCTCCGAGCGATAGGGGTCGCCTCCTGGCCGCGAGGCGCAGCGTATTCGTTATCCTCCCCGTCTTGGCATTTCTATGGATTTCCAACTCGACGCCAGAAGCCCGAGGGCCTCCCGCTCGGAATCCTCAGCAATCTGGAGCGTCCGCAGCGCCCGTTTATTGATATGTTGCTCGACCGAACTACGCACAAGGTTACGCAGCTGGGATGGCGGTATCGCATCGACTTCCACGCTCTCACCAGCGAAATTTCTCGCCCGGCTGTCACTTGCTTTGGTGGGTCTCGAGGGCAGGGCGAACTCGACCATTTGTTTCGAAGTCACAGCTAAACGCAGAAAATGAATTTCTGCATGCGGAGCGAACTCCCGCAGGCGGCTCTCGACGTTCCTCGGGATATCCACGCCGGAGGGATCATGATCGCCCAGGTAGTACAGGTAGGCGGGTTTTCCGCACGACTTGATCACTTCCGAGGCTGCGTGCAGATAGCTCACACTTGGGTAACCACGTGTGACCATCAACGGAACGTCCCATCGTTCGGTCTCCTCGTAGACCACACCTGCAAGCGCGTCTTTCTCCAGCCAGACTTCGACGTAAGCGGCCTGGTTGTCCCAAGTCGCACGCCTGTAGGTCTCCGCGGTAATGCGAAGCGCCTGCTCAACGGACGAGAAGCTGCGGGGTTTGCGCATCCACCGTGTATTGTCCGCAATCGAGTCGAACGGGAGATTGCCGCCAACTCGCATGTCAGTCAGTAGGCGAACCACAGTCGCCTTGTACTCAGCTTCAGTCTTTTCTATGGCTCCGCGGCTCACGAGCTGATAGAAAACCTGACGGACTGTTGCGGGCGCGTTCTCTTCAACGACTTGCAAGATGGTCGCGCGCAGGATTGCCATCTCTGACCGTGAGCGGCGGTGGTTTATCGGTCTAGACCTGTTAACCGTCATAAAGTGCGGAAGTTCAACTGCTCTCTTGTTGCACCTGCGGACAAACTGATAAAGATGCCGCTAACAGCGATCGTTCCCTCCCCGTGCCCGCTCATCGCGCCGCGCACTCACGCAGCCGCGAACCTCACAGAACCCAGAAGTTTGAGCGGTGGCTGATCCATACCCCCGCGTTTGATCGCTTGGTCCAACGCGGCCTGAAACGCAGACAAGGATCCAGTACGGAAGGCCGCATTTCGCAGCATCCCATTCATCCGCTTCTTCGTGCGTTCATCGAGGGAAGTACGACAAATCTTCGTACACTGCTCGAACGCCTGCCAGCACAGGTCGAACAACTGGCCCGTCACAACGTCCCTTGCCCTCCCCCTTGCCCGGACCACCGATTCCGTGGAATTCACCTCTCGCACCAAGGCGGGCGGCTGCTCCTTGAATCCGGGTAGTTCCGCTTCCCGTTGCCCCGGCCTCCTGTCAAAGAAAGTCCCAGGGAAGTTCTGTCCGAAAATTAAATCCGGCGCGGACACCTCAGAAGCATTAGCCCCGGTGGGGATGGTCGGCTGCTCCCACTTTGCTTTACAGTGCGGGCACCGTTTTACGCATTGATTGCCATTCTTATTGGTCACGTAGACCCAGCCACTTTGACAATCGTGTGGAGCATTCGCGGAAGCATTTGCGCTGTCCCCGCGAATTTCGCGGTTTTCGAAATTCGCATCCGGTTCTACTTGTTCCATATTTTTCATTGCTTTTTCTTCCAGTTCGTATACTTCCCGTCCACGTGGCAGACGTTGAAACGTCTTGGTGGTGGGTGTGTGAACATCTGGGTTCTGGACGTTTGCCCTGTTTTTTGTCAGGAGCGATATCTTGTCAGGAGTATCAGCGGTGCCATTCAAATGTTTCCAGAAGTAGAGTGCGTAGACGTTATGGTTCCCCCCGCGTCCGCGTCGTTTCCTGGTCTTGAGTAGTCCGGCCGCTTCAAGTTCCTTCAGTCCCGTGTAGACCGAAGTCCGCGACACGCGGAGGCTCCTACTTAGTGTGTCCACGGACGGGAAGCATTCATTTTTTTGGCGGGCATACCGAGCCAGCCAGAGACCGACAGACACTGCATAAACACTGAGTTTGCCTTTTGCCTGTAGATCGAGCACTCCGTTGGGTAAAGACGTGTAGTGAACCTTGTGCCGTGTTCCCTCGGCGGGAGGAGGATTCTGACTTGCGTTTTGGTTTTGATTTTCTGTATGGTGCATGTTGTCTTCGCATTATTGCCCCGGCTCGTCTCTTTGGCGGGAGGAGGGCTGGGGCAGAATGTTCAGTTCCTTTCATTCCAGCCCAAGCTCAGTATTCGCATCCGATTGAGAGACCCCTGTTTTTTTCATGCTGGTTCGGCGGTCACTGCCAAAGCGTCCCGCACACGCGCTGCGTGGCTCTCGGTTGCTTCCGTGATGGCTTTTCTGATCAGACTTTCTTCTTCTTTCGTCAGCGACAGATAACCGCACTCAAGAAAGCTGAGATGAGTGCGGTCGATACCCGTGCGCTGGGAAAGCTCTATTTGAGTTAGGCGAGCAATCTTGCGAAGTTGCCTTAGTCCTGTGTTCATTGCGGTGTCGCCCTTTCACAACGAATTCTGTTATGGGCGACAGTAGCAGTGTCGGTACGGTCAGATCGGAGTGAGATGTGGGGTATTTCGCGGGTATTTGTTGATTAAGTGGATATTTCGGTTTTTTCCAGATCTGGGAGATTGAGCCGATAGCAACCACGAGGTTTTCGAACGCTAATGATCAGAGTTCCCCAAAGCGGGTGGCCTTTGAAGGAATCCTTGGGGCGACTGGTGGCCCAACCAATCTTCTCTTGTATAACGGCCAATTTAACAACCGGGAAGCCACGGAGGTAGGCCCCGTGCAGAAGTTTTACGATGATGGCTTGGTTGGTCGTTAAGTCGTATCGCTTGCCGCGGTAAATGATCGAGTTATACTCAGGATCAGAGGCCTCAAACAAAGGCTCCTCACGGATCTGCTTTTTCTGCACGGGTTGACCGCTAGACCCATTTTCTTCAGCTCCGGCAGAGGGCTGGGCGGTGGGTTGCGGCGTGGCCGGAACCCTGGCGGGGGGAGCTTCTTCTAGATCATTGGACGAGCCCGTTTCTGGCCGAACCGGTTCTTTTGAAGCAAGATCTCTAAGCTTCCCCTCCAACGCCGCATTAAGGGCGGCAGCAAGCGGTTCTTGTGCGCTACTGCGTTCGTGGTCCAAAACGAGCTGGTTGGGAGGTTTCCCCCCGCTAACAAACCACGCACTCCGAGATTTACGCTCAACCGTCGCATCGTTTATCCCTAAAGCCGCGGTGAGCCACGCGCGTGAGGTATGCCCTTCAGCAAAGAAATTGCGCGCTGGCTCCCTTACTGCCTTCTTCTCTAAGTAGACAAACGACTCTAGGAGGAACGCGGTCGCGAAATGGCTCAACACCTTGCGTCTACGCACGTCCCGCAGAGCCCGGAATGTGGTGGGCGGAATCAGATGTGGGCCGCAACTGCAACGCCAGGCCTTGGTTCTAGGTTTGTCCGGGTCTTTGCGCGCCGGGATCCCGGAAAGAGTTCTGTAGGCATTCGCAGCAGTCTCTCGAAGTATCGCCGTCAGGGCTTCTCGAATAGAGGAATTGCTGTCCGCAACTCCGCGACCAGAGGATAGGTATTCTTTTGGTGCATTGGTCACTTTCTCGCGAGTGACGGAGTTCTCGCTCATTTGAATAGTCGGGAGGCCCGAGCGAGAAATCGGGCCCTTCACTGCCGGTCGCGAACCGTCAGCTACCCAACCATGGGGATTATTATTAGCATACGTCTGGTCGAATTTTCGCTTCCGTTGAATGCAGGCAGTCTGGTGCTTGGGCAACGCTTCCCCAGGCCTGACTCTTCGCAATTGCCCAAACTGCTTTTTCCTTGCCGCCCTTGCGATCGTCGCCACATTTACGGCCTGGGCTGGAAGTCGTGTCTGCGAAAGCTTCTGCAGAGAGATTCTTGGTAGCCGTTTCCATTAAATGGAAACCGCAGAGCCGCACAAACGTTAGTCAATGTGTACTAAATGGTTCGTTTTCAATAGCCTGGTAGGAATTGCTACTCAGGAGCCAGCTAATCGCTAGCCGTCTCGCGATTATTCGGAATCTGTTGCGGGTAGCCGAGCCGCACTATGCGCTGCGAAAGGGCTTTGCGCTTTTTCACTGTGCAGTCGTGTTGCGCTTAATCGGGTGTCGATCAATGAAGGCTTGGAGCTGCTCTTCGGTCAGATCCTCGGCCGGGCCGTCAAGCATAACGAGCTCGAAGAGCGATCCGTCCGGCCAGATCTGCCTGTCGCAGGTGGAGTTTTCCAGGTTGAGCGGGATGCCGTCGTCGTAGCCGGCGAAGATCAGCTGATAGCGTTTCTGGTTCTGCAGTAACCAGGCTCGTGCGGCCGCTCGTGATTCGAGCGAGCCGAGCGGTGCGTCTTCGGGCCGAAGGCCCGCGGTTCGCGATAGAAACGGCTTGGGGCGCTTCCTCACCGAGGAGAATGGTTTCCTTCCCGTAGATCAGTGAACCAGCTCGGCAGTTTTCCATCCGTCGCGTAAATCTCAAGCTCCTCGGGCGTCATCCGTTCAAATAGTTGATGCAAGGTGACTTGCTCTGCCGGAGCGATCCATTGCCCAGCCGCGTTGATCTTGGCGAGCGTCTGGACAGCGGCGACGACTGATGTAGCCGTCACTTCGACATCGCCGACCCGCTCGATGATCCGCTCGAGGGCGGCGCGAATGTTTTGCTGACGCTTCGCGAAGAGTTGAAGGGCATGAGCGTGCCGGTAGACAGTTGCCCGGTCACCGAGCCCGTATTGTTTCGCGATCGCGGCAGGGCTGGCCCACGTGACGAACGCTTGTTCAATCTCGAACCGTTCTGGGTGGGCGCAGATCGTGCAGGTACGCCGATGGCGTCCGAGGCTGACGGGTTTTTCTTTTCTCAGTCTCTGCATCGTTACAATCATCCCAGCGATGGAGGATCCGTTCGGTTGTAGCACGGCCACCCTGGCCTTATCTAGTTAGTAGTTGTGCAAGCGGCTTCTCTGAATCTGATGCAGAAGTTGATCGCAGCGCATCGGACTGACGATCCGGCGCGCCTGCCGCGGGATCAGCGTTGATGCGGGCTTCCGGAGGACCATGCCCCAAATCTGACCAAAGATGTACGCTGTTGGTCGCCCCTTCGATTGAATGATTGATGTGAAACCGTAGTTTTCTAATTCGGACGACCTCTCGACTTCGATCCATCGGCTGGGAAATACTTAATGATTGTCCGATTTCAATCGTACAATTCCCGGTCAAGAGCTCAACTTGGGGGGAGAATGGCTATTCATACCTGGCAAAATCGCATCCGGAAGCATCGCAAGAAGGTACTTTCGCTTGTCGGTGCAACCGTCATTTTTGGTACCTTTCTCGCAAAGGACGTCGAGAGAGACGAACTCAAAGCCCTGGTAGATTCGATCGATGCGGCGGAGAACACTTATGTCATTCGATCCCACACTCAGAACAGCTTGGAAGAAATTCACAAATTCGAGGAGGAGTTTACGGAATTCAGAGAACATCCAACCCTTGCCAAATCGGGAGGCGGCGGGAGCTCAAGCTTGACGCCTAGTTCGGAAGGCATGTGGTGGACGGTTAGATACTCCGATGAACTGGAATCCTCCACTGAGGAACTCTTCGACAATGTGACCCGGTTAGCCGACAAGCTCCCGACTGCCGAAGGTACACGCAAACAGCTAAGGATCATTCGCGACAAAATGGATGATTTTCGCAGGGGCTGGAGCGACGCTACAGCAGCAGCCAGGAAATTACCAAGTGCGGCCGATTCAAATCAGGCGGCACTCGGGCAACTGGACCATACAATTAATAACCTCACTTCGAACGCATTCGACCTGTCTGAAAGCGTAGCAGGAATCGGGAACGGCATTCTGGGAGAAGCAGAGAAGGAACGTGTTGCCGCGGAACGTCGGTATTGGCGGTGGAACGTCGGCTTCTATTCACTGTACGTTCTTGGCTGGGTTTTGGGTTGTATCGGAGTCCTTCTGAAGAGAGATGATATTAAGGAATCTGGAGGCCTTTCCCACGCCACCTCTGCAGAGCGACCGCTGCCTTGTAATTACTACGTGATCGAATAGGACGACGCCCTTTCACGGCGCAAACGCGGGTTCAAATCCCGCCGGGGACGCCACATCAATAACTTAGGGAAGAAATGTCTACTCTCTGTTTAACAAGAGGGTCGAAAATCGCGCGTGCCGTGGCCCGTCAGTTTTGCCAGTTCACCAGCATCATTGGTGGACGTACTCTCTCTTCATGCTTCTGACACCTCGGGCGTCAGCACCCAATGTACGACGATATTCAAATTCGGATTCGGATAGATGCAGAGGGATACACGCACGCAACAATCGTTGAATGGGATGAGGACGGACACGAGCGCACCTATACCGCTGACGAAAACTTCTGCACTGCTACACCGCCAACCGAAGCTTTATGACCCGGAAGTAGTGCCGTTGTAAACAGGGTCGAAATCGTTTTGCTCATGCTGGCAAGGGTTCGACTCGGTAACCAAGGATTCGGAGTGTCCGAGTCATTCGCAGAGTGCGGACTCGCCTGGACTTCTTAACACACGGCCGGGCCGCGTTCCTCATAGCGGACGCCGGTATGCAAATTATCCAGATCAGCTGGCTCATGGGATGCGCGATTACCTAGATGATTTTCTTGTGTCCAAGGCGCGGTACCAGGCGACGCACGGCCGCTTTCATTATTCGAACGCCGCCATTTCTACCGATCGGAACTACACGGAAGTATTATCAACTCCTCTTCTTTTGTCTTCTGGGATTGCAACCATTATCCAACTACTGATTCAGAATCAGTTGTCCCATCAGGTGGTTTGCGGTCGTATCAAGCTGCCATGCGCTTCTCAGGCTGTGCGGGTGCGATTCTTTGCGGTTTGCGCCTTGACGCGAGACCCGTTACGATCCCACTCACGATCAGATAAAGAATGATCGCAGGCACAACTAATCTCTGCTGCGGAAAGTTGGCATGCGCGATCGTCACCGCGATGGCGGGATGGCGGGAAGAAGTTGCCAAGGCCAGCACACGACGCTTCTCGAATTTCGGTCGGCCCATGAGATCTCCGACGAAGTATCCAGCAAGAGCGAACACGCCGAAGCTGAGAAGTGTCCCATTGCCAATCAGCGACAGGACGGTGCGGATGGAGGTAAGAAAAATCGGAGCGACGATCAGCACCAGAAGTATGGATGCCAGAGTGCCGATGGGCTTGGCGAACCGCTCGGCAAACTTTGGGGCCACTGCCGCCAAGGCGATTCCGATCACGAGGGGTACCAACACTGATGTAAGAACTAGTGCCGCCACCGACCGAGGCGCCATCTGGAGCGGTACATCGGCTAAGCGTTCGAAGATCAACATCGTGATCGGAATAACGGCGATGGCTAGCACAGCCGTTGCCACAAGCAGACCGACAGAATAGCTCTCACTGCCGCCAGCCTTGGCCCCTTTCTTCGGGAAAAACGGCGGAACCGGCGAGACCGCAAGGGACACCAAGGCGATCTTAACTGCTGGATCGAGATTGAAGGTGACTGCCAACAAAATTGCCAGCACGGGCATGACAACATTCATCGCGAGGATTGCGCGGCCAAGGTCGCGCGGGTTCCGAAACATACAGGTCGCATCAGCAAACGTGGCTTGCATTCCGAGGGCGAGGACGCTCAGCATAATGCTGATCTTCAAAACGCTGAGTACTATTCCAAACTCGAAGATGCTTCGTAGCAGGTTCATTCACATACCTCGTGGATTCCACGAAACCCGCTTCACGCCGTCACCTTGCTCGTGAAGCAAACGTCAGGAGATTCGCCTTGGCGATGCCTTCCGAACACTGGCGAGAATATCTGGCGCGCCCTGACTCCTAAACTGTCAGATTTGTCAGTAGAGGGAGCGTGCCTGTAAGGGCCCGTTGGCCGCTTGCGTTGCCATGTTGGGGAAAAGAAGCCCCGGACCCAGGAGGGAATCCCCGACCTTGTTAGCGTCTGGCTATCTTCGTGGAATCAATTGACGTGAAGTGCAACTCCGCAAGATGCTGTTGAGCCAAAGAGTATGGAGTTCCGGGGGTATCGAGATCGGACCGCCCCACTCGGTCAAACATTTGTGCGGCAGCGGCTAATTCTCCGTACTGTTCTGCAATCAATCCCAACCCAAACCACACTTCTGAATTGGGCACGAGGTGGATCGAATCCATCGCTTTGAGTAAAAGTTCGCGTGATTGGCTAGTCCTGCCTGCCGCAGCGTACACGCACCCGAGAGTCTGGAGCATTGTGAAATTCGTGTAGTTGGTCAGATCGTTGGCCCGTAATGCCGCGTCGATCGTGTCTTGCTCGACCGGATGAGGAATGAGCAGAGCGTACCAGGCGTACAGGTTGAGGTCGTTAGCTGTCGCTTGCCCCTTGTCGATCAGACCCCTTATGATCTCGCGCGATTTCTGGAATTGTCGGCGATACGCCGCCAGCTGGGCGGCCGACCTCACATACTCAGCTTCGTCTGGCTGCTCTCGCATTCGTCTGTTTACGAGCCGGTCCCAGAGCTCGAATCGACGCAGCCTGCTGTACGCTGTCGCCGCAGTCTCGAATGCCCGCACAGAAGTGGGAAACGACCTGGTTAACTCCTCGGCCAGTGGCAGCATCTTCGCCCACTGCGCTTGAGCTGAATGTGCATACGCAAGCTGCAGCGTCAGGCGTCCGCGATCGATTCTGGTCTTCGTGACAAAACGTGCGTCATTGAGATCCTTAAGATAAGGTCCCTTCACTTCATCCGGGCGTAGAAGAAGCAGTGCCGCCGTGCGCATGGCGGAGGCATCCGCACTTTGTCCTTTAGTCCAGAAATAGGGGAAAGGGGGACCGTCCAATGGATCATCGCTGGCGCTGACATGAAGACTCGTCTCCATCAAGCCCAGGCGGAACCGATGACGCCCATCGATCTGATCTCCTGCCTGGTCTCGGACGAACTCACTCGTCGCGGCGAACGATTGCTGGAGCGAAGGAAAAAGCAGGCCGAGTTTCGTGACCCACAGAAGTCCCTTGACAACTTCGACTTTACCTTCAACAAGAAGATGAATCGCAGTCTGGCCTTCGACCTGGCGACCGGAACCTTCATCGCCAAACACGAAGACGCTTTGTTCTTAGGACCGCCCGGCACCGGTAAGAGTCATCTCGCGCAAGCGATTGGACATGCTGCCATTCAGCAGGGCTATCGTGTGTTATACCGCGAGACTCACACCTTGCTCGATGAACTCGCCGAAACCACTATCGATGGAACTCGCAAAGAACATATGGATATGCTGGTTTCGGTGCCATTGCTAATCATCGATGATCTGGGCATGCGCAAGATGCCGATGACGGCCGCCGAGGACCTACTGGAAATCGTGATGCGACGCTATGAACGGGCCAGCACCTTACTGACCTCCAACCGACCCGTGGAAGACTGGGGCAAGTTGCTGGGAGACAGTGCGGCGGTCACCGCCATGCTCGACCGCCTGCTTCACCACGGACATGTACTCAAATGCGGTCCGCGAAGCTGGCGCACAAAAATAGACTTGCCTCCGCAACAGGCGGCAGAGTAGAACAATCTCGTCCCGGACGGCTTTCATGCATGGCCGGTTTTGCACCGACCACGCATGGCCGCTTTTGAGGTGACCACTGAGGAATTATTTTTATGGGGAATTTATTACCTTCACACTTTGCTCGCGCCAGGTATCCAGAGCTCTAACCCAGCGAGAGAGGAAGCTGGTCTCCCGGCAAAGAGGTGGCAGGAGATGAGTCTGACTTTTGTGTACGCTTTAGATTTTCAGCAAAGGCTCCCTTCGCAGAGAATGTGATCTCGAAATCCACTTTGTCTCCCACCCTTAAAGGAGTCCCGTCAGCCCACGTCATGGTCGTTATGACCATAGGTCCGCTTTCCGGCTGAATGAGGACGTAACCTGGTTTGATGACTTGAATCCAGCCCGCAACTCTCAAAGGCTTAGACCGATCTACGGGGTCACGCGGCAGAAACTGTTTTTTCTTCCGCTCCTGATATGAGAAATTCTTCTCCTTGGCGTCGTCCCACAGCTTTTTTGCATCCGCAAACCGGCCATCTAGATACAAAAGACCTCCGAAAAGACCGACATACGCCGCGTCCGATTCTCCATCGAGGCGACATTGGGCCAATGTCGCTATGCACTTGTTGATCGGCTCGCACACGTCTAACATCGCACGAGTGTATTCAATGTAAGCCCGCACATTACTAAAATCGTTTCGTATAACAGGTTCCAACACCTCCATCGCTCGGTCTGGTTTACTCTCTTCTCGATAAGCTCGCCCAAGCAAATATCGGCTTATCTCATTGCCCGTATTCGAGTCCACCGCCTGCCTTAGCTTACTCAACCATTCCGGCCGGTTCCCGAGTTCCTTCTGAATCTTGGCAGATATGATCAAAAGAGGACCCTTGTTACTTACGACTTTTAGTCCCTCCGTGATAGCTTTTTCGGATTTTTCCAGATATTCCGTCGTCTCTGCATTCGAAATATCGCGCCGCCATGACCACCGCAGAAAAAGATCGGCCACACCCGTGTGCCCATAGTCGTCAGTTTCCTTGTCGGCAATACATGTCCTAAATTCGCGCTCCGCGTGTGCCAGCCATTTTCTGGCCAAATCGACGTTATCCTCTGTGAGCGAAAGCTCCTCCAAAATCAAGCCACGCGTGTGGTGAAGGGACCGAATCGTCCTTGACCTGCTTTTGCTAATAGCATCTTCAATCGCGCCAAGCGCCAATTTCAAATGACCCTCATGCAAAAGCATTCTCGCGTAATGTTGCAGAACAAAAACGTTGTTCGGGGCGCGCCTACTTGCTGTCTCAAAAAACTTTACCTTCCCTTCGAATGTGCTGAATGTGTCAACGATCTCATCGGACATGACAAATAAATCGAATACTGTCCGGTCGAGCTCATAAATCAAATTCATCTTCTCCATCGACCGCTGAAGCAGGTATTCTTTGCGGGCCTGGGTTCCACATTTCTTCCATACAATCGCGGCAATTGTCCGGTGACGCGCCCGCAGCGCATAGAGGCCACGATCTTTGCTCGTCTCGACGTAATCGATCATCCCCTCAAGCAAATTGCCGATCCCCTTATAAAGATCTTGAAGGTCACAATTCAGAATGCTGCCAATCAACTGGTCCCTTATCAGCATCCCATGTTGATAGAAACAACACACAAGCAAGTACAACTCGCGCGCCACGGAATCGTCTAAGCCTTCATCAACCCCCCGAAATTCAGTTTCAATGATTGTGTCGAAACCTACACCTTCTCCAGCCGTGGCTTCTCGCATTGCAACAAGCAATTGCTGTTCATGCTTGTTCTTTACGATGTTGAACTGGAAAGACCGATCAAGGTGCGCAAGCTCACCAAGTGCATTTTCATTTCCTAGAAAATCAAGCAACCCGTTGATCTCACCGTCCGACAACGGCTCGACATCAAAATCTTCTGTATGAAACTGCACATTCGCCGACAACCACTCGTTACGGCGCTCCCCTACAAGAAACAGCGAGTTTCTGTTTATGCTCCGCTGCTGCGCCAATGCAGACTGAATTTGCGGAACTTGCTCTCTGGCCTGATCAACGACGAAATAGCAGGGGAAATTAGGAAAAAGGCTCGCTGCAAACGCAACATCTCCTTCTTTGACTTCTTTCCCTTGACGAAGAGCAAATACAGTACCCCATTTCTCTTTAACGATCTTCACGGCAATGGCCATCAATATTGTGGTCGTCCCATAACCCGCTGGCGCCAGCACCGCGAACACTGAGCTCTTCGGATTCGAACCAGCCGAAAAATCAAGAATGTGATCCAGCAATTCCGACTCGATATCTCTGACAAAACGCCGATTTTGCGCGACGAGAGCCCAATTTGGGTAAAAACCATTCAGAAATTTATTTACGTTCGGCTCAGAACTCAGATCCTCGCCATTCACGTATGACCACGAATCCATCAGCCTCAACATCGGCGCAGGAAACTTGTCATAATGTTCTCGAAGATGTTGCGGAATACTATTCCGAGCCTTATTTAGTGTGTCGGCTGCCGGCCGATACTCACCAATCTCCTTATCGACCAAGGCTTGGAAATCCACCAGATTCATAACCAACGTTTCAATGCGCCGCACTTCCTTATTGAGCTCGATATCTATTTCGTCAGCATAGGGATCGATTTTGAACGAAATAGGCGGTCTGCTAGGAGCGAACTCCTGCATCATCTCCTCGATCACCACTCTCCAATTCGGATCACGCCCAGAATATCCAACGTACAATATCGTCGAAACGGCGCTATCGCTCCTAAGCTTGTCCCACACCATCGTCCGATTGGCCTTGTAATATGCATAATCACGCTCCGTCAGTCCCATCGGCGAAGGGCATGGGTTGTACGGAGTGCCGTGCAGATGGAAGATGGGAACATCAACCTGTATGTCCGTAAAACGCAAGTTCGCCGTTACAGAGACCGGCACCGGATTTTGCGGCGGCTCAGCGTTCAGCTCATATGCTTTTTCAAAACCCATATCGTAATTCGTCGTGTAAATCGCCTGCCACCTGAACGTGGTTAGCCACCGCACATGCTCATCCGGCTGCAAATTGGCAAAACGATTCTTCACAAAAGCATCCAATTCACCCCGGGACGCCCTCAACTCCACCAATTGCGCAACGCGCGGAAGGTCACCCTTCGGGATGTTGTGCTTACTGAAATGCGCGACAAGTTCATCGGCAAGGCCCTGAGCGTCCGGCAATAGATTTCCCTTAGAGTCTTTGTAGTAATGGCCCATTCCGGCGCCTAGGAACAACACACACTCGCCTTTTTCGATTGCCTGGCGCAACGCCATCGGAAGCGTCGTGGGTGGTCCAGCCGAAGAAGCTGCCAAAGAGTCCTCCCGGACGGCACAAAGCCGATCCAAGCCAAAAGGTTAACAATTTTGAGGAAAAATCGAAACTAAAACAGTTCTTACTGATGAATATTCAAGGCTTCCATCAGCCTGGGCAATAACCTCATCCGGTTGCCTCGTAAAGAGGCTCAACCCCACTTTTCCGCGCCACTACGCCGATGTTGCGCCAGCTGTTTGATTTCGCGTCTAACACTCGGATTGGGAGCCGCACGGCTGGGACTTTCGTGACGACCCTGTAAGACGTGCCTTCGGGAGCTAAGATCAGCGTGGTGCGGCCGCCCGTTTCCCGACCAGGATGACAAGTAAACAATCACCTCCGTAGTTCCGTCGTCCTTCAACTGCCATCCCACCGCTGAATAATCGGATAAAGTAAACGCACTCAACAATGGCTTCACCGTTGTACCTGAGAACGGCAACGGGCAGCCTTCGGTTGCGGCTGCAGTCGCTCAGTTCCTAGAAGAAACGGAACTCACCAAGAAGCCGAAGACCCTGGCCGCCTACACGAACGCTCTGAACTACTTCACTGAGTCCTGCCGCAAGCTCTATCTGTACGAGGTGGATCGCCATGATCTGCTGAAGTTCTCGGGGTTCCTTCGGGAGGACAAGAAGCAATCGCCCAGGTCCGTCTACAACAAATTTGAAACGGTCATGACGTTTCTGAAGGCGAACGGGATTAGCGGGCTGGTGGGAAAGAATGATTGGCCGCGCTACACGGAAGAAGAGCCAGAAATGTACGAGCAGGAAGAACTGGACAAGCTGTTCAAAGCTTGCAACGCCGAAGAGCGGCTCTGGTTCGAGTTCTTCCTAATGACTGGGATGCGAGAACAGGAGGTGATGCACACGTACTGGTCGGATGTGAACTTCCCGGCCAGTACGGTCCGGGTCAGCCACAAACCCGACCGAGGATGGACACCGAAGGCGTACAAGGAGCGCGAGATTCCCATTCCGGCGAAGCTGGTGAAGAAACTGAAGACGTGGAAGGCAAGGTCCGACAAAAGCTGCGGGCTGGTGTTCCCTACAGCCGGGTGCAATCCGAAGCTCGATTTTCTCGATTGCCTCAAGGCATGTGCGGAGCGTGCAAAGTTCGACAAAGACAACTTCTGGCTGCACAAGTTTCGGGCGACCTTTGCGACTCGGTGTCTTTGGGCGGGGGTCGATGTGCGCACCGTGCAGCAGTGGCTCGGTCATTCCGATATGGAAAGCACGATGCGCTATTTTAAGCCCTCACGGAGCCAGCGGGTTCGCGAGAAGGTGAATGAGATCTTCGCGTAAAGGCCGACCTTTTTGATATCCACCAGCGGGTTGTTGACCGTTACGAACGCAGCGGAGAGTGACAGCCGTGTGTGTTCGCATCGATTCCTCGCAATCGCTGCATTCCTCTGGAGAAACTTTCAGCGGGAGGCTAACTCCTCATTATTTCTTCTCCAGCCCTTCCGCAAAGTTCGTGACCACAACAACGGTGGGCTCGGGGACGCGCTCGATCAGAATGCGCTTTTTGTCGGGAGACACTGCGTAAATCGGTGCTGCCAGCATGTTGGGACTGCTTTTTTCTAACACGTGAAACCGTGGAACACCGCTGGAAAACGTGACCTTCACAACCACAAACCTGCGAGTGCTCTCTTCCAAGTAGTAGAGCTCTTTCCCATCCCCGCTCCACTGTGGATCAAACCCAGACTCTTCCGAGACTTTATACTTGCCTTGTTGCCTTCCAATCCCCACCACGAAAACGTTCAAGGAACCAGGGGATTTCTCACCCGGGAGGTTTTCGCGGGCGGCATACGCCAGCCATTGGAGGTCCGGAGAGAATCTACAAGCGTCGACATTGTCTAGCACTCTACGTGTTTGGTTATTCTCCAGTGAGAGAATCCGGCACTCAAACTCATTGCCCAGGCCGCCACGAAAATAAACGAGATTGCTACCGTTCCAATCGAAGGGCAAGATCCGTGTGTCGTCCCGGAGTAACTCCTGTTCTTCGCCGTTGCCGTCCGCGGACATCCGGTAGATGTGGTATTGATCAGCGCGTGAGGAAGCGTACGCGATCCACTTCCCGTCCGGCGACCAAATCGGAAAACCGTTGTTGTGGAGCGCCGGCAGGGATGTCAATGTGATCTTGTCCTGCAAATCGTACACAGAAATATCGTAGCCCTCCGCGTCTTTCTGGATAACTACGCGGTCTCCCTCTGGGGACAAACGTGCCAAAAACAATTTGGAGAGTCCGTCGACAGCGACCTCAGTTTGCGTGTATGTGCTGCGGTCCAACCAGATCAATTGGCGAGAGCCGGGTCCGGCTCCTCCATAAACCAGCATACCGGTGTCTGAAGCCGAGACATCGACGTGCCATGTTACGGAATCATTGATCGCTCTACGGGCTAGCGAGACTGGCTCCCTGGCTACCTCTCCTTTCCTGAAATCGAAGGCTCGCGCCATCAAATTGTCCCCAGTTGCGAACAGCAAGAATCCATCTGTAAATATGGCGTTCGTTTCCGAGTGAAACAGGGGGCGATTCTCCCGGCCGTCCAGCGATGCATAGTAGACCATGTTGTCGCCGACCTTTGACGGTTCATGGTTGGCCGCAAAGTACAGAAAATGTTTTTGGTCGGGAAGAAAAAATGGCCAGCGGTGTGTTGTGTACTTTACCCCGTCCACCTTGGTAACCGGCTGGGGGCTTCCCCCTGTCGCCGGGACACGCAGCAAGGGTGAGGTTGGGGTCGGCGTAAACAAGATCTCGCCATTGGTGCCCCAGGACCCGCCTCGCCCATCGGGTGCGTCACACAACACCGCCGGAGACCCGATCATTACGTTGATGGCCTTCAACTTCCCGTCTGCGAAAAAACCGAGCGAGTTGCTGTCCGCAGACCAGAACGGAAAAATCGAGCCGTCCGTGTCTGGCAGCGCTCGGGCTTCGACTGAGTTCAGCGCACGAACCCAAAGCTTGGACTTCCCATCTTTTCCCGTTGCTGTGAATGCAACAAAAGTGCCGTTGGGCGAAATCACCGGAGGCCCGGCGTTATCTCCTGTCAAACGGAACGAGGTCAGGGGCGGGGGATCGATCTGGGCATGCAGATTCGTCAGCGGTCGCGTCAGGATGGTGCGTAGCGCCGATTTCGCAAAGGGATACCCAAGCCAGATTCCGATGATGACTGCGAATAACAGCGCAACCAGACTCACTGATTTGACGAGACGTCGCGCCCTCGTCCCGCCCATTTTTTGCGTATGGATGGCAGCCTTATACCCGGCACTGCGGCTGGACTCGGTATCACGCTTGAGGCGCTTGAGGTCGGCTCGGATTTCGGCTGCTCCCTGGTAGCGGACCTCACGGTCTTTCTCGAGGGCTTTGGTAATGATGTATTCGAATTCGGGAGTGACGCGGGCATTGAGCCGCGCCGGCGATACCGGTTGCCGGTTCAGGATCGCCTCAAAGATCACTCCAGAAGTATCTCCCCCAAACGGCCTCTCTCCCGTTGCCATCTCGTACAGCACCACTCCAAACGCAAACAAGTCCGTCCGCGCATCCAGCTTCTCGCCCCGCACCTGCTCCGGCGACGTATACCCCACCGTCCCCGCAATCGTCCCCGGATGCGTCCGCGACCTGAGGGTGGATAGCGCTTCCTTCTCATCCTCCAACAACTTTGCCAATCCGAAGTCCAGAATCTTTGCCCGGCCTGCTTTGGTCACGTACAGGTTTTCCGGCTTCAGGTCGCGGTGAATGACACCTCGCTGATGCGCCGCGCTCAGGCCTTCCGCGATCTGCTCTCCCAGTTCGACGGCTCGAGTCTGGCCCAGACGCCCGCGCTTCAACTCATCGCGAAGCGTCTCGCCTTCCAGCAGTTCTGACACCAGGTAGGGAGCGCCCTGGTACACCCCCAACTGGTACACGGCCAAAATGTTGGGATGGTTCAGGGCCGCCGCCGATTGGGCTTCCTGCTCAAATCGCCGCAGCCGATTCGCGTCCGCCGACAGATGCTCGCGCAACACCTTGATGGCCACGGAGCGGCCGAGGCGCAAGTCCTGTGCTCGATACACCACTCCCATGCCGCCTGCACCAATCTGCGCAACAATTTCGTAGTCGCCGAGCTTCGTGCCCGGAGCCAATAGCGAAGAATGCAGCGCCGGATTTTCCAGGAAACCGGACGTGGCCTTGTCGTCGGCGGAGAGAAACGACTGCACCTCGTTACGCAGGGAAGGGTCGGAAGAGCAGGCGAGGTCAAGAAAGCGTGCACGCTTCTCGGGAGCCAGGTCGAGAGCCTGTTCCAGAATATCTCGGACTTTCTGCCAACGCTCCGGCGTCAACATCCCGTCGCTCGTGTCATCTCGCGATGAAGGAAGGCCCGGGCGGTGGACCAGTGGCGCTTCACGGTGGCCGGCGAAATTTCCAGAACATCGGCGGTTTCTTCGATGGACAGTCCTCCGAAGAAACGCAATTCCACAATGCGGCTCTGCTGGAGGTCGAGCTGGGCCAGATCTTTCAACGCATCATCGAGGGCAATCAGTTCGAGGCTTTTGCCATCGAGCACCGAGAGCGAATCCTCTAGAGGCATGCGCAGGCCGCCGTCCCGCTTGCTGGTACTGCGCTTGCGCGCATAGTCGACCAGGATCTGGCGCATCATTAATGCCGCCAGACCGAAAAACTTCTTTTCGTTCTCAAACTTCAGTTCTTCCTGATTCGCCAGCCGAAGGTAGGCCTCGTGCACTAGCGCCGTGGTCTGCAGCGTGTGGCCGGGGCGCTGATGGCGCAGGTGTCGGTGGGCAAGCAGGCGTAACTCTTCGTAGGCGCGGGGCAGCAGCGTCTCCAAGGACTGGGTGTCCTCGGTTGGCCACTTGGCCAGAAGTTCGCTCAGGGACCCTGGGTAGGGCAAGGGCGGGCTCCTCAAGTCATCGTCGTGATGGTCGGATCATAGGGGAGCGCTGGTGAGCGATCAAGATAGTAGAGCAAAGAGGGATTTTTAAATTTTGCGCTAGCGCAAGTTCCTCAAATTAAGGAGGAACAGATGGAAATCGACGAGGGATTAATCGACAAGTTGCTGGCGGATTACAAGAATCCTGAGGACCTGATTGACGAGCAGGGGTTGTTGAAAGAATTGACCCATGCGCTTGTGGAGCGATGCATGCCGAGTTGACCCATCACCTGGGCTATGAGAAGCACGACCGGGGCGGCAAGAGTAGCGGCAACTCGCGCAGCGGAATGCATGGAATCAACGCCGTCCCCCTGCAGCAACCCGGCTCCAAACCTCCTGAACAGAAACTCGCAACTCCTCGTGAGCCGATTCTCATTCAAAACACGTTCTGAGTAAGTAGAAGCCGCTGTTCGGTCCCGCCGCCCTGTATGGCGAAGTGGGCCCGAGGACAGGCTTCGCGTGCACCCCCCTAGAAGCGATCTGGAGAAAACATGACAAGCATAAAGAACTTGACGGGGATCATCATGGCGTTGGCCTTCTCGGTTGCCGTGGCCGCGCAGACAAGCCCAACGCCCACTGGCCAGCCGTCCCCTTTGACCCCCCCCTTGACGCAAAGGAGTGCCGCAGTCTCTCAAGCTGCCGCTACTTCGACAGCCCAGACAAACAAAGTAACTGGCGACTGGTCCGACACGTACGGTTATCAATGGTGGGTCTCGCAAGACGGAGCAGGGAGGATAACTGGCCTCGCGGAGGTCTCTTGTCCCGTTCTTTGGACCATTACCGGAACGGCAATCAATTCGTCTTTCATTTTGTTGGCAACCAACCCCAGTCCCGGAACCTGCGCTGACTGGTTCCAGTACGACATGACCTTTACAAGTCAAACGACGGCCATAGGGACATGGACGAACTCAATAGGGAACTCAGGGGGCGTTAGCATGACAATGACGGCGTCCTGTACGACGCTCCTAGACGAGAGCGGCGTCGTGGGACCTGTATTCGGTGGAGGAGGATTGCTAGGCGGGAGCTTGGACGGCGGAAGCACGAATGTAAGCGCCTCGTTTTCTCCTTCCCTGAACGGAGTTCCTTACACCTTGGACCAAGCGGCGAAGCTCTGTGGTTTCGCCAGCTTTGATTGGGTACAAACAATCACTAAAGACGCCGACCCTATCCCATTCTTTTTCCGCAGCAATGCTCAAATCACCACGGCGGATGTGCCGTTTAGTGATCCGCCGAAGGGCGGCGGCTATTCTTGCCCGGTTCCCACGCCCGGCTGTCGTTACGTGAAGCCAGACAACAGCTTCCCGTTTTATTACGACCCCAATAATGGAGAGTTACTGGGCCATGAAAGTGGCGGCGGCTATACGCTTACCTTCTACGATGCGCCCGGAGACCCCTGCTTGCCCGGCCCACTGGGGCTGCCGAGCTTGGGTTGGCTCCTGTCTCCCACGATTCGGAATGCCTATTGTGACGGGATCATAGCCCCCAAGGGCAGTGACACAGAGTTCATGACCCACCTAGCTGGCGTGCAAGCTGACGGGTCCGCCGTTGATCTTGAAATAGGGTTTACATGGAAATCCAACTTTAACGGTACTTTCGGAGGGCTCGCCCAAACCAAGAGTGACGCAAGCGTTCCTCCGGACCCCGGGAGCGGCAATGGCGGAATTACGCTTTTAGGCGTCAATAGGACGACGACTTACGAGTACTTGGGGACTCCGGTCACGCCCCCCGTCTTGTTGGCGGGTTCACAAGTGCGTTCTCGGGCATCGGAATCAGAATATGAAACTGGTGTCTGCGCCTCGCATCTCGTGATCACGAATGTCTCGGGTGCCCCGATAGTCGGCCCGTTCCAGATAGTGTTCTTGAATCTAAAGAGCGACGTAGTTCTGCAAAATGCGCTGAACGGTAGTGGGCAAATGAATATGTTTGGGGGATTCCCGTTCATCACTGTCCCAGACGTAAGCAGCATGGCGGCAGGAGAATCAACCAGAATCAGCCTACAATTTTCGGCGGGTTCGGAAGACCAGTGCGAGAGCATCAGGTACACACCGCTGGTGTATACAGGAACTCTCATCAATTAACAGGACAGTCGTCATCGGGAAAAGGGGCACCGGCCCCTTTTCCTCCCTTTTATGTCGCCGCCTTCTGGAAAGTCAGTGGTCCGCACAGTGCTGGCAAATTTCGTAGTACGGCAGGAAGTGGTCATCGCAAACCAGACTGGCGCAGCGAATGCAGCAATTGGCTGCTGGCGTTTTACAACGGGCGATACTAGGATCGTCCGTAAGCCAGATGATGCCGTTATCGTCCGGTTGAAGCCCTGTTGTAACGGGGGAACAGTGGTAAAAATGCCTGTCCCAAATGCTTATCTCAGCGGTCTTGGTTTCTGCCGCCTTGAGGGTGTCATTGAGCACCTCGCTGTGGAGGTTGTTCATCTGTAGAACCTATAATTCCCCGTACCAGAATCCCTCGCCTTCCAGAAATCCTTGCCACCTGCTTCTAGAGCAGCTCCGACTCAGCAGTATGCGCCGCGGCGTGTTTCGGCACAAAGCTGAGTCTGATTTGTGCGAAAGAAAGGGGAAGAGGGTACGTAGAAGAGCAGACAAACGGAGGCGCAGATGATCGGAGCGCTGAAGCAGTTGGAGGCCGAACGCAGCGGGAGGATGTGGCGAGAGAAGTGGGCGTATCGAAGCACACAATCTATGTTTGGGAGGCAAAGTACGGTGGCATGGATGTGAGCCAGGCGCAGGAAGCGAAGCAGTTGCGTGACGAAAACACGAAGCTGCGGAAGTTGGCGGGAGGACCTCAGTCTGGACAAAGAAGCGAGGCAGTCGGTGATCCCAAAAAAACGGTTGTAGCTCGTAGCGCTGAAGGCAGCTATCCGGCGGTCGACGCTTCTACGAGACACACGTTTTCCAACAACCGCCGAGTCCTACATCTTGCGCAGCCAATTCGCCAGAATTGTCGGATCAAGTCGGAGGCAGGTGGCGATGCCAAACGCTTGGATTCTGCCAACCTTCGCCAACAAGGGCCATCGACTTTACTAGTTAGTTATTACGGAGGGCGGGCTTTTATCTCCTACCTCCTATCCCTTCTGATCATTGACAGCTAGGTCAAAGGGCGCTTGTGTAGGCGAAAATCAGGGCGAATAACTTTGCGGTGTCAAAGTCACAAACTGATACCACTGATACCGCTTTCAGCGGAACTGTGGCGAATTGGAGAAGCTGCAGAAACTGGAGCAGAAGATCGAATTCGCTTGTAACTGCTTAAAACACGAGCTATTATCGCGGAAGTGTAGGCATCACCGCTAGATATGCGGAATGAGAGTAATAGAATCCCTCCCTCTCCGCCACGCAGACTGAACACAGAGAAATCCCCCCTCGTTCTGAAATTCCCAGAAAATAGTCGTGTTTCACCGATTATTCTGGACGAACCCGAGAAGGAGAACCGACTGCTTGTTACTCCAGTTTCCAGCGCGTTCACGTCGGTATTGGAGAAACCCTCGAAGTCATTTCCAACTTCGTCGGGTACACGTTAAGAAATTCTTGCGTTCACGAAGGCACTAATCCAAATTTCACAATATGAGGCAGAACACGCGAGAAATTTCAGCTTTTGCGGCGTTCGGATTTCAGGTTTTTCGGACCGCTAAGGGCCTAACCGCTTCAATCGTCACGCTCGTGAATTTCACTTTTCGGGCATACGCACAAGTTATGAGGTGCGCACCTAAATTCCGGAGAAGAAGCAGAAAGGACGGCGCGACTGGCAAGGCAAAAGCGCCGAGCAGGCGGTGTACCAAAACCGGCGACGGGTGCGGGGCGAGTACGGTAAGAGCTTACTGCGCCGGCGCGGGGAGTTGATCGAACGCAGCTTCGCGCACTGCTACGAGACGGGCGGTATGCGACGCTGCCATCTACGGGGACGGCAAAACATTCTGAAACGGCAGTTGATCCACGTGGGAGCATTCAATCTGAGTCTGATTCTGCGCAAGCTGCTAGGAGCGGGCACGCCGCGAGAACTTAAAAATCGTGCGGGGCAGGCAGTTTCGCAACTCTTGCGCTTTGTGCGGTGCCTGATTACGACGCTTTCACCGGCCCGTCGACTTACTGCCGCTGTCAGTCAGCCCCTCGGATCATCTTTCCGTTGCCGCATGCTTCGTCACAGATCACGAAACATAAGCAGCTCCGCCACGGCGTGCTAAGCGTTCGGACACCGATTCGCCGAGTACGCGCGTTGTCAAGGTCTAAGTCCGGTTCTATAAGCAAACATCGGCTGACATTTCGCTGCCGTTTTCAACAATATCGCCAAACTCGCGACAGTCGGCGATATGCTGCTTTCCAAGGACAAATTCGGCCTCCTCACGAATCCAAACCCTGTTCCGCGTCTTCTTGCTGTCTTCTTACTGTCCTTGACATTCGACCAGTTGAAGAATACCTTGATTGCGATTTCGGCGTGGGGAAGAGCCGACCTGCCCGGTCTGCGACCAAGGGGGTTCCCCACTTCGCCGACTTCCTCCTGAATCGACGCGAATGCGTGTGCGAAGCGTATCCTTCGCCAGCGCCTCTGAGTGCGTTCTTTTGGCAGGAACTCTATGCGTTTCGTACCCTACCTCTACTTTCTCCGCATTCCGCTGATCTTCGCCGTGGTCTTAGTGGTGCTGCCTTGGGTCGGCATCTGGAGTGGCCACGCACCGGATGCGATGCTGGGCGGATTCTTCGATCTGGAGAGCAGTGGCGAGGTTTTCTTCGTTTGCCTGGGAGCGCTTCTGTATGGGGCTGCCCTCTCGGTCGCGGCAGCACTGGTCCTCCTCTACGGCCGGGACCGTTTCTTCGCCGCGCAACTGTCGGACGACGACCTGGCTATCAAGCGAGTCGGTCCACTGAGTGTTCCCAAAATTGCGATTTGGTTTATCGCTGGTTTTATCGGCTGCGTCCTGACATTGGTGGTTGGAGTAGTTGAGGGCGTTGATCCCGTAACATGGAGGGAGCGTTTTCCATGGGCGTTGGCTGCGCTCTTTGCATTCGCCGTGATCCTCTTCGTGGTGGCCGCACTCTGGCAAAGGACCAGCTCCGACAGGACGGGGTTCATTGCCTGCCGACTTACCTGGACACCTTTCGGATACCTACAGCGTGCCGACCCGCCGCCGGCCGATCCAAAAGCTTGGCCGTTCGTCAGTCCGGCGAGACTTTTGGCGGGCCACGGCTTCGCGTTGCTGATGCTCGCCACATCTCTCGTCTTCTATCTGGTCTTTGCTTTTGGCCGCTACTTTTACCTCCATGCGATTGAGACAGGCGGAACCGCCACGCTGTGGCTCCCCTTGCCCACGCTCGGCTCGGTCCTGGTGCTTCTCGGAACGTTATTGTGGATTCTCAGCGCGCTGGCGTTTCTCTTTGACCGCTACCGTATCCCGGTCGTGATCCCGATCGCCGTGATCCTAGTCTTGACCGCACAGTTCCCCGAATCGGACCACTATTTTGAGGTCAGGAATCTTGCCGGCGTGAGCGCGCTCACTCCCAAAGACGCTCTTCGCCCCCCGGATGGTGACTCCTCCGATTCGGCCATTGTGGTCGCAGCCAGCGGAGGCGGTATTCAGGCGGCGGCCTGGACAACGCGGGTGCTCACGGGGTTGGTGGATGCCGGACATGACGCGGGACTCGAGGATCGCTTCTCCCAATCGATCCGAGCTATCAGCTCGGTGTCTGGAGGCAGCACCGGTACGCTTTACTTTGTGAATGCCTATGAGAAGGGGAAATTCGCCGGTGGTAAGGGAAACGCGGTTTTCAAGGCTGCGGCTGACTCGAGCCTCGATGATGTGGCATGGGGCATGGTCTATCCGGATGCATTCCGCTCGGTTGCCCCCTTGCTGCTCTCCCCTCGAATCGACCGCGGCTGGGCGCTCGAGCGTGCCTGGCTGCAGCATCTCGGAGTGTCATTTGATCGTTCGCCGTCGCTCGGCACCTGGAGGAAGGACGCACGCAACCACGTGCGGCCAGCCGTCATTTTCAACACCACGGTGGTCGAAAGCGGTGAGCGGTTTCTCTTCCCCACCGTGGATGTCTGGTCTTCACCGGGCCGTCGCAGCTTTCACGATGTTGACGGATACCAGTCGCTTGATCTGTCTGCTGTCACGGCCGCCCGGCTGTCTGCCAGCTTCACCTATGTGACTCCGGTGGCGAGGGCGCACTGCTGTCCGCCGCGACCGCATCGCTACCACTTTGCGGATGGCGGTTATTACGACAATTATGGCTTAGCCTCGCTCTCTGAGTTACTGGACCAGGCGACCGAAGCGCCTGCCGCCGTGCATCAAATCCTGCTGGTGCAGATCTTGCTAGATGAGCCGGAAAGCGATCCTCGGTCCAAAGGCAGCCGCGGATGGTTTTTTCAAAGTTTTGCTCCGCTCGAAACCCTCTACAAGATGCGCTCAGCCGCCCAATATTCACGAGATGAGACCGAATATGCCCTGCTCAAGGAAGCTCTTCACGCCCGTGGCGTGCAGCTGGACCGGGTCAAGTTTTCTTATCAGATACCGAAAATTCCTTGCCAGCGTACGCCTACTCCGCTCTCCTGGCACCTGACGCAAGGACAAATCAGCTGCGTTAAGGACACCTGGAATGCCTACGGGGAGCGCCAATCAAGGACGCACTTCTCAAGAAGGCTTGCGGCCGCGTGTTCCAGACAGACTGTCCCTTGGAGGAGATGAATATCTTTGGCAATGGCCCCGAGCACGACTGGCAGGACTTCAAGAGCCGGACATCCAGCGACAAACTGTATTTTGAGTACAGAGTGATGGCGTAGATGAACAGCAGCCAGCCTCACACGAGATTTTGCAGCGGCTGCTGCACTCCTTGGTTTAGTTTCTTTAAGTTCTTCGTAGGTTGAGGCCCTTGGTCGCATCGAAGCTCACGGCGACGTTGTTCAATATTGCCATCCTGCCGTCCAGGTAGTGGATGAATTCCGTCGCAGATTGCTTCTCACCCTTTCAGATCCTCACCAGTCCTCGTTGACACTATCAGCAATCGTAAATTCTCAAAGTCCTGATGGCCGCGTATACGGCGGGTACGGCTATAAAGAGCGCAATCAGGATTGAATCCGCATTATACTTCGCTCCGAAAATAAACCGGAGAACTGCAAAATAAACGACCGCGAGGGTGAAACAAGAAGCTAACGCAAGATTAATTTGTAAAAAAGACCATTTTACTGTACAGAGCTTCTTCAGCGTGGCGCCCAAAGCTGCTAACGTCCTTAGTCGCCGTGCCAGTTTGAATTCAGCGGCCGCCCAGTTTCGAAACGTTACAACTAACAGAAAAATAATGACAAGCCCGTAGAGGGCGTATGACGGATGATCTCTAAACGGATGTCCTCCCTCAAGGAGTGCAATACATAGGGAGAACGTCAACAACCAGCCGTATCCAAGAAATAGCAGTTGAGCAAAGAACATCCGGGTATTTTCGGGAGCCCGAAGGACAAGCCATTGCGCGACGGGCCCCAGGGATTTCTCGGACCCTTCTGAACGCCTGTATTCGGCGAGAGTCCATGCGCGAACCAAGAAGTATAAGCCGATAAATATCACAAAAAGAAAAAGGCGATCGAAAGCGTGGGTCAGACTGCTCAAAATCCATTTTGGCGAGGACTTATCAAAATGGATTCCTGCGACACCCACAATTAACGCAATCGCCGCGGAAATCGCACACAAATAAGTCAAGATCTGGGGAATTCGGATTCGCAAATTTGCTTTTCCAAAAACAAGGAAGAGTCTGGCTGCTCCGCTCAACTTGTAAATGGGGTCAGCAGCACGATCGGCAAGCCTAGCAGAAAGATCTTTGAGTTTCTCAAGGTGCTGACGAACCGAAATGTCGATTTCTTTGACCAGGGCGTCGTGTAAGTCCGCCGCTAAAATAGTGTCTGGTTTACCAGGTAAACCCGCTGCTACAAGGGCTTTCGAGAGCTCTTTGTCTCTCCTGTTGCCGAGCGAGAGGTCACGCAGGTACGAAAAGCTGTTTTTGCCGAGCGTAATCAAGGATCCGAGACCAGCAACAGCAGCAGCTGCTAGTTTAAGACTTTCTGGGTCTGCCACGAAGGCACGATACTCCAGAGTTATCGTCTTCGCAAGGACAGCAAGTAGCGATGTCGTTAGATGTGATGAGAAGGTCGATCCCCGATCACGGATGGCGTTATAGCTGACGAACGTGAAACAGATTCCATCATTTACTCTTCAAAAACCTACACTCCGGACTTTAGTTTTCCGCCGCTTGATCTCGCTGTGGAAATCAAGCTCTGCAACAGGTCGGATCGAGAAAAAGAAATCATTGCCGAAATCAACGACGACATCATCGCCTACAAAACCAAATACCGGAACGTGATATTCGTGGTGTACGACTTGGGTCACATCCGCGACATCGAGCGGTTTTCTGAGGCGTTTGAGGCAAGCGAAGGCGTCATAGTCCGCATCGTTAAGCACTAAGCTCCGGGTTCACACGTTGAGCGGCTAGCGATAATTTTTTCTGCCCAAACTCTGCCCATTGGCTCTCAACAGGGCCTTACAGGACTGCACGGAATGACACACGCGGTTTCCCGCAAGTCTTTGCAAGGCTTAGAAAATGGGATGGTTTAAAAGTGAATGGGTTGGACTCAAAATCCGCTGGTACTTCGTACCTTGGGGGGGTCGACTCCCCGTCCCGGCACCAATCCCAACCCATTCAGAGGACGTCAGTTAGGAAGGACCGGCAGCAGCAGAGAGACGCGATTTCTTTTGTGCGCAGCAAAAACGGCCGCGTACACGCAGTCCTCAGAGTTGCCTCTGGGGATTGCGTGCGCGTCGCCGCTTTGTTGTTTCGGCGCCATCATCGCGCCTTCTCGACGGGCACGGTCCGGGCAGAATGAGCGGGAGCACGGAGCTGGATGCGGTGTCTGGAGCGACCCTTGGAGGTGCAATCCAATGCGCCTGGGACTACCTGCAAAGCCCTGTAGCTACATTTTCGATGGTCGATGATGAGTGTAATCGGCTGATAGCAGCATTTAAGGATTGAGGACTGCTGGCAATCTATGTAGCCTCGGGTGACGATTGATCCAATCTCTGGCTCGTTGTTGGGCTTCAGCAATTTTCGCTGGCGTCATGCGCTTCGCAACCTCTTTCACATCGTCGTCTGTTGCAGGATCGATTGCCGGGTCAACCGAGGAGTCAACAACAACGAACCACATATATGCCTCAACGTCATTCCCGTTCAGGCGACCATCGCGATACATGTACGCTAACTCGCCTTCGGCTTCAAAGGCTCCGCTGATATCGGAGAGGTGGTCTGCTGCCCTCTTGAACCAATAGGCCGCTCTGTCGTTGCTCTTGGGCACGCCTTCTCCGTACTGATACGTCTGGCCCATGCAGACTTGTGCATCTGGCAGTCCTTGAGCTGCTGACTTCCGCAGCCACCTGAGCGACTCCTCGTAGTCGATTCCCCCAAAGAAGCCTCGCTTGTAACCGAGCCCGAGCCACAACTGTGCTTCTGCATCGCCTTGTGTAGCTGCCATTCGCAACCACCGGTCGGCGTCGGCATAGTTCGGGACAGGCCCAGTGTGGTGGTTCTCCAGATAATACGAGCCTATAGCTGTCTCGGCCTGAATATATCCTTGATCTGCAGATTTCAGCATCCAGCCTTGCGCCGTAGCCCTATCTCTCGGCACTAGTCGGCCTATCTCGTAGACAAGGCCAACACATACTGAGCATCTGGTGCGCCTGACTGCGCCTTGGATGTCAACTCTTGGACATCGCTTCGCGTCATGCTCTCCAATCGATCGAGAGTTGCAAGTCTCTCACGGTAGGAAGCTGGAAGGGGCTCTTGAGCCGCCATAGAAACTGCAAGAAATACCATCGCGTTCAGCGATTTTGCGGTGCAAAGCCCATGCCGTAGGTTTCGTCTTTTCCGATGCTAACCTGCGGAGTGCGGCGCTCAAGCAATGGTTCTTTCGAAATGTAGGTGGTTCCATCGGGACGCTTGCCCTCCGCAAGTTCCATCGAGACATATTTCAGCATGTCGTTTACGCTGCTCCACGCCCCTCCGGCAGGGCGCGCGGGAATGGCGGCGTCATTAATGGCCGTCATCGCCCTTGCTCTGGGTCGCCTGATGCGCTGTGCGGACGATCCGATTCACACTAGATCCGGTTCCATGGGGACCGGGAGATCGAAGACGCGCGTTGCAGATCCTGTTTTCGTAACAACCAACGGGATTTCTAGACGTTATGCACGGACAGCGGAGCCCCGATTGGACCATGGGCCAAAACCCGTTAGGTCGTTGCGACGCAACTATTTCAAGGGACGTTGCCCGCCCCACCGCACCACCTACGTGTTCTGATTTTGGAACGAATCGGATTTTCTTCGAACAATACACCGCCGAGTTGGGAAGATGCGCCTACCCATCGGTGCTGTACGTCCAGTTTCCGGTCCCAAACAAAGTAGAACTTCTAGTGAGCAGTCGGAGGCTAAGAGCCATGTTTTACTCCGCCGTTCGCGCTTTAGTCGTCGCCGCATCTCTCCTTCTGTGCTCCCTTTCTGTTCTCGCTCAGAATAAGCCACCAGTCCACCCGCCACGACCGAAATTAGTGGGCCCGGCAAAGTGGAACCCATCAGCGCAGGAGATTTCGGCCCCATACTGGGTCCTGGAGCCAGGCTGGAGCACCGTCTTGGAGATGCGCAACAACCTCGTTCAGCACGGGTTGACGGTCACGCCGGTGCTGCGAACAGGCGGCGGGCAGGAGGTCTCGCTGCCGCCGGTCACCTTGGCCCCACAGCATGTCGTCTCGCTTGATCTGCGAACCGTCGAACAGGTCACCAGCGGAATGCTTGAACGCATGGGGTCTTTCGGGTCTGTAGCGTTTCGCTTCGACGGCCTCAGCGCGGAAAACTTGTTTGCTGCTTCCCTGGTCCGTCGAGAAGGCCAGCCAATAGATTTTCACTTCGATGCTGATGATTCGTACGCGAACTATCTTTCCGCTGGCATTGAAGGCGTATGGTGGCTTCCCGCTGCGAGTTCAACCGACTACCTGATTCTTAGCAATCCATTAAAGAAAAGGGTAACCGGCACTCTCGTGCTCTCATCGTCCTCTGTCGCCAGTCGCCACCTGCCCGTAAGCATCGAGCCGGATGAAACTAAACGATTCGATGTCCGAGAGCTGCTAGGTCCGTCGAGCAACGGAGCGATGGGTGGGCTCAGCCTCGTGTTGCCGAAAAAAGAAGTGATTTCCGCGACTCAGGTGGTTTTCGACGAAGTGACAGGCTTCGCGGCGACCATGAAATTGTTCTACCGCGAGCCCGACGACAAGATCGAGAGTCACCTGTTGCGCGCCCCAATGATGGCACTCATTCAACCGGACCGCACGCTAGCCTTTCCGCGCGGCACCACCCTCAACCCTCGTATCATCCTGCGCAACGCAGGGTCGAGGTCCACTCAGGTTTCACTGAGCGTCGATTGGCGTACCGGCGGTAAGTCGGGAAATTTCCCTTTCCCCCGCTTAACGCTTTCACCTGGCCAGGTGAGGGTCGTCAGTCTGGCGGAGTATCAGAAAGCGGGCCAAATACCGTCAGACGCCTCCTGGGGCGTTGTAAATCTTGGTTACGTCGGCAGGAGTGCCGACCTGGTGCCCATTGCCATCAGCTATGACGAAGACAACCGCTACGGCCTGCAGACACCGTTTTCGGAGGCGCTCAGCCATATGTGGGCGGGGGGATGTGGCATGTCGATGCCACGCACAACACGCTCATCACCACCGGAAACCGCGGCACTGAGGCAACTGCAGCAGAGGTAACCCTCTTCTACAATGGTGGGAAAGACAGGTACAGGATGGAAAAGATGTTAGCTCCCGGCCAGCAACTGTGGCTCGATGTCGGGCATCTCGTTCGCGATCAGGTTCCCGACTCCGACGGCCATGTTTTGCCCCCAGACACGATGACTGGTTCGTACGAACTGCGCGACCTAGATCACGCGGCGGTTGGACGCCTGTATGAAGGCAAACTGATCGTCGACAAGACATTCGGCCATGCCGCCTACGGGTGCGGATCATGCTGCGGATACGCTGATGTTGTGCTGAACCCCTCGCCTTTTGGCGGGCCGCCAAACATAGATAACGAAGACTTCATCCACGCGACCGAGCAGTGTGGAGGATCGGTGTATGATTTTACCAGTTCCGGCTATAGCTGGGGCAGCAGCAACACGGCGGTGGGTGTGCGACATAAGAGTAGTTAATGGCGGGATTTTCTTTTTTGGGGCATATTTCTGAGAGTCATAAGTCTCTCAGACAATTGGAGCCCCATATGCCAGAATGCCTTGTGCCAGAATCTCTCCCGG
>Ga0307476_10000318_pt1 | contig 41205 bp, 32 predicted proteins | sample atmos_gasesECM2C_2_FD_203314 | JGI IMG/M metagenome (GOLD analysis project Ga0307476, IMG submission 203314) | Hardwood forest soil microbial communities from Morgan-Monroe State Forest, Indiana, United States - atmos_gasesECM2C_05 | ecosystem: Environmental > Terrestrial > Soil > Temperate... | reverse complement strand
GGTCGGATACTTCTCACGTGTACCGATCGTGACGTGCTGACGCTTTCGTCCGCCACCCGGTTGATCCACGTAATACCGAAACTCCCAGGCCTCAGATCCATTCCGCCTCTGCTTCAGCCGTAAACTTCCGAATTGATATCGTGTCCGCGTTAACAAAAGGTCTTGCTCCTTTCGTCGATACGGGCACGAGTGGCTGTGGGCAGCATAGCTTGAGTCACGAGCAGAGTCTAGGTTGTTTTTGCGATTAGCCGGCGAGTCGTGAAGCGAGCCACTCGTTCAGAGTCGAGGCACGGAAACGCCATAGATCCCCAATTTGGACGCCGGGGACTTCTCCACTGCGTGCCATTCGTTGCAGAGTTTTCTTGTGGATGCCAAGTAAGGCGGCGGCTTCGTCGCTATCAAGCAGCCGCTCGAAATGTCCTGGAGTAGGCAACTGGTGGATAGCGCCGTCTTTGTCGGTAGTGGGTTGCTTCTTGGTATTGAACACAACTGCTCCCAAAATTGAAATGGCTGGATCTGGAATAACCGTAGCCCGGAATCGAGAGGCAGTCCAAGACTTCGTTGGCGCGAACCGATGCTGCATTGGAATTGCTGAGGTGCTTGGACACGATTTCGGGAACGGAGAGGAGTGCTGGGCGCTGGGAGGATCAAGTAGACCCGCGGGAGTTTCGTTGGGAGTTTCGTTTACGGACCGCTCCCGCGCGTGGGATCAAGCCCTTTGATTCATGCCGATCGCGCATGGATTATCGCGGAAAAGGAATCGCCGCCGTGATCCGAGGACGCATCTAAAGTTGCACAAGATGTTGAGCAAGAACCTTGGTGCCCAAACGCTTGAATAGTTCGGTCGGAGCGGTTTATGTCGATAAATGTTGATCTCGACAGGCTGAAGAGTTTCGTTGCAGTGGGCGAAGAGCTGCACTTTACGAGGGCAGCCCAAAATCGCTTGCACGTTTCGCAACCTTGGTTGAGCAGGTCTGTGAAAAGCCTGGAACAAAAGCTTGGTGTGCAGTTATTCGAGCGGCACAGCCGCCACGTGGAACTCACTCCTCCGGGACGACGGTTGCTGTATGGAGCGCGCAAGATCCTTCACGATTTCGACCGGACGGTTTCGGCGGTGGTGCGAGATAGAAAAGGAAACGGGCATCTGACGATTGGCTATTCGCCCTATGTTGATTTGCGTTTCATGACCGAACTGGAGGAAACGGCTCTTGGCGAGTCACCGACAGTGAACATTAGTTTTGAGAGTTCGTCCTCTGAGGAAATGGTGCTTCACGTCGAACACAGGACATGGGACTGTGGAATCGTTATTCTGCCAGTCGATGCGCCAGATTTGGAAATCATTCCTCTGTTCAGATTGTCGCTGGCGGCAGCAATGCAAAAGACACATCGACTGGCGAAAAAGCGAGCGCTCAGGATCGAGGACTTGCAGAACGAGAGCTTGATACTTGGTGGAAAGCGCCGCGATCTTCAGTTCCGTGAGTGGCTGCTAGCTCGTTTGGCGGATGCCGGTATTAGACCGAGGATCGCGGCGGAGACTGCTAGTCCTCACGAAGCACAGTATTTGGTAACACGAGGGGTTGGAATGGCTCTGGCAAACTGGGGAGCGTTCAGAACCTCACCGGAAGGAATAGTCGTCCGTTTGTTTCCTTCCGAGATTGTGCAGACGCAAACGGCGATATTGGTTCGGAAGGGAAAGCGTTCGTCTGTAATGGCAGCGTTTCTTGATCGGGTCCTGCAGATGGCGAAGGCCCGTGGGAGAAGTCGCTTACCGATGCGGCCGGCGGCATAGTCACTACCGGATGTGTGCACGCATCAGACAGCGCAGAGAATGCAGACTCTTCACAGTGGTAACTGAAGCAGCTCCCAAGACTCCATCGGAGCCGAAAGTAGATGTGAGTTTGTGTTGATTATCGGTAAATCGGTGTAAAGCCAGTTTCTTTCGAATGCTTCTCGCGTGTCCCACATTTGGAAAAGAACGAGTGTGTTCTCGTCATCGGTGCGGCTGAACAATTCGTAAGAGAGACATTCTGGTGCGATGCGGGAGCGTTCGACGATGTCGAACAGTGTGCGCAGGAACTCCTCACGATGGTTGGCATCAAGTCTTAGCTGGACAACGACAATGATTTCTCGCGCATTCATCAGAGTGGACACTCCACTCCGTCGGTTTAGTTGTTTCCATGTACATCTGAAGGTAATGCTGCCGCCCACTTGAACGAAACACCGGCATCGGTCAGTTCAGCCGACTGTGGAATTTCAGGAGGGAAAAGATGGTGCCCCTGGTGATGGTCAAGTCTTGGGCCAAGACAATGCCCATGTGCAGGTGACGAACTTTGACGCTCGGGGAACACCTCTCACCCCCCAGAAGACTGCCCTACGACACGAACACGCTTCGCCTCCCGAGAAGAAGCGCGTGGCAAGTAACTATGTGTGAACAACCCGGCCGGCTCCGAAAAGTTTCCTTGTTGTTACAAATAAAATTAAGCTTGGCTGAAGCGAAAGCCGCTCCCGGCGCTGCATCCAACAGCTTCGCGTCGTGCCGCGGACACCCGTACCGTTCGTTACTGGCCAGAGCTGGCTGCCACCATGGGCGAACATAAGGCGAATATGATAACATTGTTCCCCGTGGACGAGGGCCGCAAACGAGTGCTCGGGATCATGGCAGCGATCCTCGCCAGTCTGCACATGCAGACGGCAGACGATCTGTTTGGAGGACCACAAGGAAGTCCACGCAGCGACAAGTTGATTGCTGCCTCAGTTCAATGGGCTGAAAAGATCATGGAGAAGATCGATAACGCGTTTCGCTGATCCGATCTGCCATAATCTCCTCATGTGCGGGCGCTATCGACTGTCGCGGAGGAAACAGTTTGTCGAGGAATACTTCGACACGGAGTCTGACGAACCCGAGTGGACTCCCCGCTATAACATTGCGCCGTCTCAGCCCGTTCCCGTCATCCGGCAGAATCCGAAAGAACCTCGCCGGGAATTGTCCTTGATGCGTTGGGGACTGATTCCTTCCTGGGCGAAAGACGCGTCAGTCGCCGCCCGGATGAGTAACGCAAGATCGGAAACCGCAGGCACGAAGCCCGCGTTCCGCGACGCGTTGCAGTCTCGCAGATGCTTGATCCCTGCAGATGGATTTTACGAGTGGCAACGAGTGGGGAAGACCAAGCAGCCATACTGTTTTGAAGTCGGTAACGCGCAGATGTTTGCCTTCGCGGGAATCTGGGATCGCTGGAAAGACCCGAGTGGCAACTGGGTGAAAACCTGTTCGATTCTGACTACAACGCCGAATGCCGTGACCTCAGCTGTCCATGACCGCATGCCGGTTATTCTCGATCCGGATAGCTATGACCTGTGGCTCGATCCGGGAGTGCAGGATACGAGTTGGGCTTCCGAACTGCTGAAGCCCTACGATGCTCAGCTGATGCGATGCTATCCCATAAGCACTCGCATCAATCATGTGGCCTACGACGACGAGGAATGCTCAGCACCCGTGGAGCTCCCGCAGGCTGAGGCTCGTCTCTTCTTGTAAGCGGACTGTCGGGTACCTGCTGCGGGACAAAGAACCCAGATGTCCAGAAGTGCTGGACCGCCTTGAGAAATTTGGCGAGGAAGAACTTAGACCACAACTAGGTCTTGATTAAGAACTCCGGTATCCTGAGCGAAAACTCGGGCAAGATGTCCACGAAAAGCCTGAGGTTTTTCGCAGTATAATAACGGTAATCGTAAGCCGCTCTTCGTCCCCGGAGGTCTGCCATGTATATTCTGGTTCCCTGGAAGCCAGTCGTTCTCGTGTGGGGATTGCTGAGCGGGATGGTGCTGGCTGGTTTCGTTGCATCGTCGGTGCTTAAAGGACAAGACCCATTCGCGCCAGGTGCGACTATCACGCAGCCTTCAGCCGTGAAAGCTGGTGCTGCTCACGCGGGGCAACAACCTAAGCACTCCCACAAAGCGGCTCGAACTCCGAGTCAGTGAGACCTCCGAGATCTGTTTCTGCTGATCTGTTTGTTTAGCCTTTTCGGTCATGTCCTCGCGTGCTTTACCTTACCCAATATCTTCTCTAGCCTTTGCTTCAGAATGACCTCTGCGGGAGAACGTCCTTGGCGTCCGAGCCATGAGACAAAGTCCTTCATTTTGCCTTCGTGCTTTACGGGCGGCTGTTGGACAAGAACAGTTACCGTTGTGAACCCCTGACCGATCTCTCCTACCCAGTTGTCCTGCTGCAAGGCGGCGATAGCCGTGGCGATCGCTTCATAGAGAGTCTCCGCGGTAACCTCTATGGAGTGCTCAACGTCTCGAAGATATCTGACCGCAACCGTGCACGTTCGAAGAACCACGTGCAAGAGGGTAGCATATTCGTCTTTTGTTCGCCAGCGCGTGCAATCGCGATCCCACAAGCCGGTTCGCAGGGAGCAATCTCCCCGAGCCCGTTTGTGGATTGCTTCTGGTTTAGCGACTATCCGAGAGTCATCGTTTCGTGGCTTGAATGACAATGCCACGTGCAGCCTTCTGCGAGCAGACGGATTACATACGAAGAATGTAATAAGAACGGCTCAAAAAGGGTAAAATTAGCTGGTTAGATTCAGTGCGGAGAGTCTCGACCCGCGACGAAACAGACCGGTGAGGCTGAGGAGGTCCCCTATGTTCAACTTCAATCCTCTGTTTAACAACTTCACCCCGTTTTCAGAACAGTCCGATCGGCGATCACAGGTCGGGATGAAAATCTCTGAAGAATGGATCGAACCGGAAACTGGGATCAGGCACTTTACCAAAACGCACGGGTTGACTGGAGAAAAATGGAGCTGCATCGCAGATGGCGATGGGCGATTGTTGGCAGAGCAGACGATCGGCCGGCGTTTTGATCGAATTATCGTGATTCGGCGAAGTAATCGCGACGGACACGAGCTGAGTCGCGAGGTTTACGGACTTGGAAAGAGTGGCACGATTCCTCGCGACGCACACGAACTGAGTCGCGAGGTTTGCGGAGTTAGAGAGAGTGGCACGACACCAGCCTCGATTCCCTACTCACAATTCATTGCACTTATTGAGGATCGCTTTAAGAAGGGCGAAAGTACACTTTTTTCGGGTTCGGATGAGCCAATCGTCAATCCCGACGGGTCATACGTGGTTCAGTCTTGGAGTTACATTTGGAGAGCACTGGATGGTGAGAATGCTAGGCCACTCGGGAAACGTTATGTTCAAGAAGAATACTCAAAGGAAGGTGTACTGCTTGCGTGTACTGTCGGAGACAAGCGAACCGAATTCCGCGACGATCACTCAATCGCTATTCCCCAACATTCCGACGACATGGCGACTGGCCAACAACTAGAGACAATGCGCGCTCGATTCTTGCACTCTGGTGAGATTCGGGTGGTTGGAAATGATCCGAACACCGAGGCAGTTTTCTCTAATAATGGTGAATTTGTGTCGGTGACATATGGATACGAGAATTCGGGCCCGAGGCCTGGAAATCGGCCAAGTCCAACCAAACGTGGGTCCCCTGAGCCGCATACACCGAATAACTATCGTCAAAACAAACGGGCGACTCCATTGGTCGCAAAGACCGACTTCACGAACCGCACAAGGACCACGGGCCTCTGGACTAGGATCATGAGGAAATTGCTGTCACGCTAAATGTACTCTCCGTAGTTCACATTTCTCTAGTCTCTAGTCTCGGTCTAGTGGAGGTACTTTTGCTGTTCCTCGATTGTCAGATTACGTGCCGCACGTTGGTTTGCCAAGTCGAGTAGTAGATCAATGTCGATTGCATACAGTCGCACTGTACCGCTCTTGTCGGAGCTGGCTAATTTCTTCCCATCTGCGCTCCAAGCGATTGACGACACGGTATCAGCATTGCCTTCAAGTGTGAAGATCTCACCACCAGAATAGGCTTCCCAAACGCTGACCTTCTCGGCACGAGTTGTGGCTAGGCGACTGCCATCGGGACTCCATGCAATATCTTTAAACCTCTCTTCGTCTCCGAAAATGGAGAACCTCATCTGATTTTTCTCGATATCCCAAACCTCCGCATGCGCTGATTGCACCGCCGAACTGAAAGCCACCACTAAAAGGGTTCCTGCAGGGCTCCACCGGATAATGTCAGCGCCCGTAGGCGGTCGGATCGGCGATTCTGCTTCCTGACCACTACCGGGCAGCCACAAACGAATCTTATCGTTCCAACTCGTTGTCACCAACCACTTGCCATCTTGGCTCCACGTCACCGATCTGAACTTTGCCTTAGGATCTGAAATCTCTCTCATCTTTATGCCTTTGGGCATGTCCCATATTGTGGCTATTCCGTTGTCAGCAAGAGTCGCTAAGAGATCCTCAATTGGACTGCTCGCTATTGCGATGACTTTGCCGCTAGACACAAGCGTTCGGAATTCACGTCCGCTCGCGACCTCCCAAACTCTTGTAGTTCCATCGTAGCTCGATGTTGCTACGTATCTCCCGTCGGTGTTCCAAGCGATATCTGTTATGCCCTGTTTGTGGCCGATGAATGTCCTGATTACTTGCCCAGTTCTGGCGTCCCAAAGTTTTGCCACCTTGGGACCTACTGTGACAATAAGTTCTTCGCGAGGGCTCCAACTGGCCGTGATGACCGGCTCTCCGTGGGTTAGAGTGGGGAGTTCTCGACCCGGAGCAACCTCACACAGCCGTATCGAAGGGACCGCGCAAGCAAGCTGCTTACCGTCAGGATTCCAGCTTATGCTGGAAGATGTCCCAACTGGTCCTCGCAATCGCAGCCACTCGAGGCCTCTTGCAGCTTCCCAGATCCTCACAGCGTGACCGTCGCCTGCAGTGGCAAGGTATTTTCCAGCTGGCCCCCAAGCTCCTACGGAATGGCCACCGCTCCCTGGTAACGTCACTATCTTTTGGCCGTTCTCAGCGTTCCAAAAGCCTATGACTGAACCGAACGTCGCCAACCGAGAACCGTCTGGACTCCAAGCAACGGCGTTCTGCCTCCCTTCCACAAATAGCTTCATGAACTCGTTGCCTGAGGCAGCGTCCCATACAGTCACGAAGTATGCTTCGCCCGCGGCGGCTAGCTGCTTCCCGTCCGGGCTCCAAGAAACGCTCCTGAACTCGCCTTGATCTGATTTGAATGTGAGCAGCAGAACACCACTGTGGGCTTCCCAAATCTTAACCGTCGAGTCAAGGCTCGCCGTTGCGATGCGGCTACCATCCGGGCTCCAGGCAACCGCGACGACAGCCCCATTGTGCGCCTGGAGACTGATCAACTCGACGGCACTCTCAACGTTCCACACGGCCACATGGCCATCGCCAGTCGCCGTCGCGAGACGCTTGGCATCCGGACTCCAGCAGATGGCCAGCACGTTGCTACGATGGAGCAACTCGGGCAGAATATAATATGGCTCCCACCGCCACACTCTTATTGATTGTTCACGAGACGCGGCCAAATACGCACCGTCCGGACTCCAGGAAACTACGCCAAAACTACCCTCGCCCTCTGGGATAACGAAACTGACGGGCAATCGAAGAAGAGCTTTGTGTAGCATTTGTTCCGCTTCAGGAAGTATTCGATAACCTGCGTCGCGGGTGGCGAGCGCGGCATGCATGGCAAGCAAGACGCTCGTTTCCGGGTCGGCTTCAGCGGTCATCAACGAAAATGCTATTCTTTCCCGTGCTACTGCAGTTCGTTCAGCCTTTTTTGCCGTTTCTGCCATCCGCTGCATTTCTTCGGCTCGCACATTCGCTTCGGCCGCCTCACGCTGGGCGGCAGCCACCTCCTCAGCCTGGCGATATCGGCTCAGCCACTCCGCAGCAACTTTAGCTAAGACGTCGTGGGCAAATTCGAAGCACTTTTCATCGGGCAATGCACCCTTTGGGGGAGCAACAGGAATGAGCACGCGAGCCGCCCGCAACTTCTCAAGAACTCTTTCTATATCCAATGGGTCCACGCGGGTGCTGGCGGCTAACTCCGGCACTGTTTGTGCTATCTTCCTGCCTGCTGGCGTGGATAAGCGCTCGAAGACTCGGGCCACAATTCTCTGGTCGTTTGGAATTAGGCCATCGATTGTCGTCTTCAAATGACTGTCCACTACGCTTCTCACACCTCCTAAGTCTGTGACGAGAGTGCGTTCGCGAAACTGCCGTGAGCCGACTTCTGCTTCACGCTCCCACCACCTTCTCATAACTAGTTGGAGATATGGCGCCTGGACCAGGCGCCTACCAGCACCCTGCACTTCGATAATCTTGTTCACGACCGATTGCGCAAGGCCCTTATTCATTGTGATCGAGCGGTGTGGGTCAACTGCATTAAAGCTGTCGAGCGGCTTTAGAATTGCATCTTCCGCAGCCTCTTCTGAGAGGTTCTCCATGCGAAGATAGTTCTCAAAAAGGGCAGGGATTTGTCCTTTAAATCGATCGAGTGTGGCTAAGGCATCTTCGCGGATCGAGATGAGGACATTCACTGGAAAGTCGTCTTGGTTCAGAAGGCGAGGGAATTGTCGGATGAACGTATGCTCCCCTTGCTCCGCGGGGTGATATTGAAAGTACTCTTCGAACTGGTCCAGAATAATCAGGAGTGTTCGATCATCTTTATTGCCTAGGTTTCCGCTCCGTCGTTTTATCGCCTCCACAAGATCCAGAGTTGGAACGTGCTTGAAACCGTCAGCGGCCACTTCCGCGACGGATTTCGCGAGTCCCGCAATTGGGTCGTATCTCCAGGACCGAAAAACGACCACGGCGTGGTCCGGATCGTTACGCAAGTCGTGCCCAATGCCCGCACTCAAAACGGAACTCTTGCCCACACCGCTCTCGCCATACAGAAGCGTTAGCCTTGCAGCACGCAAATTAGCGCTAATGATGCGTCTTTCATAGTCTCGCCCGAAGAAAAAACCAGCGTCCTCTTCTGAGTACGGTAGGAGTCCTTTGTAAGGGTTATCCATCTGGTTCAGAATCCTAACCTTTATGCATGCTCTCCCGAAAGGGACATGATTTGTTGCTTTAGCTGGAGGATGTATTCACTTAGCTCCATCTCGATGATCGTGACTCCGTGCATAGACCACAGGTGTCGTTCAGCCTCATCTGCGGATCGCATCACGGCCCATGAGCGATATCGATGCTTAGGATCTCGCTTGAGGCGTCGAAGGAATACGCGGCAATTCCAATCCCGTAGGCTGTACCCAAGAAACAACATATGGTTGTTTCGGAGTTTCGCTAGTAGTGTCGAGGGCAGCAGCTTCTCCAGAGGTTGCGCAGCCAAGTATTCGATATATTGATCTTCGGTGATTACAAACCCCTCAAACTCGCGCTTTTGACGGTCGATTGTTCCGTGAATCTTTAGAAGCGTCGGCCTGTGCTCGCAAAAAGGCGACGCGTCTCCGTTAGGATCTTCAATTGGACGAACAGATCCGGTTGAGGTTCGATGGTAAAAACCACCGCCAGGTCTATGGTCTGGGTCAAAGAACACGCAGTCGAACTCCCTTCCTGACTTGCGAAGGGCCGTTTCCATCAAGTCGTCGTAGTTAGTAGTGACGATCAATGGATGTCTGTTCTCAGCTCTGCAATCGATCCTGGTTGGAAAAGGCAGCTGAGCAATGAGTTCGTGAACACTGGTGGGGGGCGCTGCGACTGCAAAGACCGTGTGCAGCTTTTCGTATAGAGGGCCCTCGTCAAGAAAGGCCACAACGTTCTGAGAAACACGTGCTAAGTCTGCCCCGCCGCCCGGTCTTGGGCACTCCGCGTACGGGCAGCGGTCAGGATCGCGGGCCGTCCCTCCATTTGCCAGCTCTTCGGCTAACTCAGCGCTGCTCGGCAAGTGAAGGTTTGGATTTCGAGGAGTACCAGGCAACCGATCACACAGATTCGCGCCGGCGCCAAGGAATGGAACTACTCTACCGCTTAAGATGTTCTTGGCAACCAGGGAAAAGTGCTCTATATCAGACGTTGGGACGAGCGCACCCATGACCTTGTGCGTCCCATGCTACAACTCGGAAAGGAGTAGTGCAATCGCCAGCCTAGTCGACCGGTAGCAAACTCGACTACCAAACTCCAACAAGATCTGCGATGGCTTGAAGAAAACCTTGCGACAATTGGAGGTTCTGCGCCCGTTTGCCGATGAACCTGGGCGAATGACGGGCAATACGGAAGTTATACCCTGGGCCAGAAGTTGCCTTGAAGTCAAACCCTGTCATGGCACCCTTCGAGAGCGGTGAACGAAAAGCAAAGAGCGCGGCCTCGATCTGGTGAGGGTTGAGATCAACCTGGGCATCGGCTAAAGAAGCAGCGATCTTTTCGACGCTACCTGCGGCGCACTGTTTAGTCAGCTCGTAAGCGAAGTACTTAGCATGGTATGCAGTGGTCATGTTTGAACGGCAATGAGGCCGCGGATATATCAGGTATCTTTTCGACTGCGTCTTATCTCTAGAACACTTGAATCGGGTACCTGAGTGATGTGCAAGCCATATGGCCTAGCTTTCGTTTATTTTCTTTTCAAGCTCGCGGAGCGCATTCATCACTTCATCGAAATCAGGCTCCCTGCCGAAATACATTTCTTTCATTTTCTCGTAGTCCTTCCGCAGTCCATCTTCGAGATGTTTACTAGGGGCCAGACGGAGCGTGCTTCTTTTCGCGAGTTCATAGTGCGCCGTTCCTTCGCGAAAAAAATGCTGTTTGTGGGCGACGACTTCATCAAGTAGGTGTGAGTGCTCGGTCATCGCAGAGTGTCCGCGTGGATGTCTAGAAATGACCACTAGGTCGTCGTAGTGTCGGAAGACCCGCTCTGTGAAGTCCTTTCCAGCCTCAGCTCGATAGTATTCTCTATGGAGAATCGTTGCCTTCTCCCAAAACGTTCGTTCTGCGCTGATAACGAGCACCGGTGCATGAGCAATTGCAAACTGGCCTGGATTTACTTCTGCAGCGTAGGGCGTTACGGTCGCCTCCTCGCAGGGGACTTGGTCCCCACGGCATCCGAGTTCAAGCCGCACTGCTCGTCTGATGTAACCTGAAATCCGGGAATCCGGAAGTCCCATCGGGTATTGGAATTCAACAGTATCAGGCTCGGGTGTATTCGGGTCGATCTTAATAGTCCATCCGGTATCGCCAATTATCGAACTTGCCTGTGACTGTAGCTTAGGTGCAAACTCTTTCGCGATTACATCAAAACAAGTCGTCTTGAGTTTCTCGATCGTTCGATTTCGTAGGTTCGTTCCTTCCTGATTCGCCGGATCTGTTGTGTCATTAAATCCTAGTTCATGTCGATTGATGACCAGGTCGATGTCTTCGGAGAATCGTTTGATAATGCCAAAGGCCTTAGAAAGAGAAGTTCCGCCTTTGAAAATGAGTCGCGGAAGACCGGTTATGCGAGAAATCTGAAGTAGCGTCCAACAAACCCAAAAATCTTTTTCGACGATTTCAGGCGAGATGTCCTTTTTCGCGGCTGTCTCCGTGAAGAGCGCCTCTCTGTCCTTTGGAGCTGCCTTTGCCCACTTGTCCATCGATTGTCGCCTCCAATTGACGAATGATCTCCTGCGCCCACCTCGGAGCATGCTTTCTGAGCTTGATGAGCTGCGATTTATCGCTTGGACTCAAGCCCTTTGACAGTTGCCGGAGCAGGAAGTCTCGGTCAACCTTCGGTCCTACAGCGCGCATTGCCTGTATAGCCAGGCCTGCTGGTGTACCAGTTCCCGGAAACTTGGACGGTCGAGCGCGGCGAAGTTGAATGGTTTGCCCCGCGATTTTCACTCGACGCGGCGGACCGTCAGTCAGATACACGAGTTGAGCGGGAACCTGCGTAGTAAGGCCAAAGAGGTTAGCTGCACGTCCGCCAGAGACTTGTAGGCGGCTTCCAGTACTCGCTGCCAACGCAGCAGCTACATCATCCGGATTCGGTGAAAGGATTCCAAGCTTCCTGTGAATGCGCGGATAATCGTATACACCCCGTGTCAGACGTCGAATCGCCCCATCCCGGCAGAGCCGGGACAATGTTTTCTTTAGAGCGCTCTCAGGTCCTAAATCAAGGAATTCTGAGGTTGTGAATATCCACCCTCGACCGTGACCGCGGATTCGTCGGACGACGGAATTGGATGTTGATTTCCCATTGTTCATGCGTCACTAAAACTACCACATTTGGTGACAAAAAATGATTCTATTGTTGACTGTAAATATATGAAAAATAGTATTTTATGAGGGATTAAAGAAGAATAGTAGTTCGCCACAACCACCCAGTCAGTTTATGCAAATTCGCACCATCCAGGATGAAATTCTCGTGGCCAATGACGGCAGGTATATATACCTGCCGTCATTGGCCTTGTAGTGATTGAAAAGGGCACAACCATCCGAACGTAGCAGGTATATATACCTGCTACGTTCGGATGGTATCTTTTAGGTCAAAACAGATGAAAACGAAGCCTTCAAAGCTACTCAAACGCCATTTCAATCACGTACCCCGGCGCATTTTTTGGCCCAACGAGATGTCGCAATTCCTCGCTGAACATCGTGGAGCATGGGATGTCTCAACTGTCGGTATCGAAGAACTTCTCGAAATCCTGCTTGAGCAAAAAGTAGTCATAAGAGCGGAATTCACGTCAAACAAATATGACACGATCATTCGTTACTTAAGGGGAAAACACTCCAGCAATGAACTAGCTTTGTCCTTGCAGCGCGATTCATTCCTTAGCCACGGAACAGCTTTGGCTACGCACGGAATGGCCCCACCGGAAAGCATCATCTACGTAAACCGCGAACAGTCTCCCAAAGATCGACCGGATGGAATCACCCAAGCAGGCATGAGGCTCGCGTTCAGAAATAAGCAACGACAATCCAAGTACCTCTTTACTTATTCCGCGATGAAATACATGCTCTTAAGCGGGAAGCACACAGGCCATGCTGGCGTAACGCGAATCAAAACTCCCTCGGGAGAAACGGTTGACGTCACGGATAAGGAGCGCACTTTAATTGACGTCGTTGTTCGACCAGCATATGCCGGTGGAATTGAAAGGGTCGCTGCTGCCTACGCGAAGGGGGCGGACGCGGTTGATGTCGATCACCTGGTGGATCTTCTACAGCGAGTCGACCATGCATACCCATATCACCAAGCGATTGGGTTCCTACTAGAGCGATCCGGGCGATCTAGCGCGGACTGCCACAAATTCGAGGCACTGGGGAAGAAATTTGATTTCTACTTGGACTATGGCATGAAACGCCCCGCTTTCAACAAAAAGTGGCGACTCTACTACCCCTCATCTTTCGAGTGAACCAGAGGAGCCCGGATTCCTTGGGTTTGGCTTCGATCTCAACTCCGAACGCCAGCGGGTAGCCGATTCCCAATCCCCCGATAGGCGGATGAAGCTTGATTGATTTCCAAGGCTGAGTCTTCGGGACATCGGCCCCGAGGTGGGGCCGAGTCTTGCCATGTCGTCGGTGAATAGGGTGCCCTGATAGCTGGCGCGCCAGATTGGAGACATAGGTGAAGCGGGGATTGTGCAGACCCGGATGCACGCTTGTATCAGCGTGCGCGAGAATGCGTTCAGCTGTGAGACCCTGGGAGCTGTGACTGGTGACGGCGTAGCCGTGGTCGAAGTGACGATGCTCTCTGGCGTTGAACTCGATCTGGCGACTTACCGAAACACGTTCTGAGCGCGGTACTCCAGATTCTCCAGTGAAGGTTTCGCCCATGTCTCATTCGGCTCTCGGAGCACCTGTCCTTGGAGTTTGTAGTAGTCCCTTCCATTCTCGAATTCTTCCCTGATCCGATTGCTCACAACGATACACCGATCTTTTGGGTCCACGGTCACATAGCCTTCGTCGAAGAGCCTATGGAGGTCGCTTCTCATTAGCAAACCGTTCGGGAGTTCGTGGCGTTTCACGAGTGAGTACGGCTTGATGTGCGCTGTTTCCAGAACCGGCAGCGTACGCTCTCCGGTTATCGCACACCTTCTTGAGTATGCGTCGGTAACAAGAATGCGAAATAGGCCCTGGCCAAGCCGAGGAAGGATAATTTGTGGTTTGCCGAATCCGTGGGTCTCGATCGCTGCAACTGTAGCCGTTCCCGGCTCCAGCACTGCCGCACTGCTCTGCGCTAGTCGTTCCGACACCGCTTCCCAAAGCTCCTTGCCCGTTCCGGATTCTGAATCGTAACCTTTGCCTGTGACGGTGTTCAGCTTGAAGTCTGGTGGAGACGGAATCCAGTCTGCCCGATTCCAAAAGAACGGTTCCGCCAGCATGATGCAGCCAATTGTGGGATTTTCGTTGGCTGCGATGGGGCTGCGTCTGTAGTATGCGATTCGCTCCCGCATTTCGGATTGTGATCGCACTCCGTTAGCCTCCCCGAATGTATCCCACACGAGAGTCACCGGAAGCTGAAGGAACCGCGTGAAGAAGCCACCACCGGCGACGAAGTTATCGGGTGAGTGCAGCTTGAAAAGCAATAGTTCGCCGGGTTGTAGCGCCTTGAACGTGGCATCTGGCGACGGACGCCAAAAGTTCACTTCCTCGACTTCAGGCTTCGAGGCGTGGAGAGCAAACCAGTCTTTGTCGGTAACGGCGACGTAAAGGCGCATCGGGGCACTACAGAAAAATAGAAATATACGCTAAGCCCTCCGCAATGACCACGAGTTGCTTCCGCGCGCATCACTCACAGCGAAATCCGACGATGACCCTAGACACTCCTTGGCCTCATCTTTAGTGTGTGATAATCCCCGTTTATCATGGACCCTGATGCCATCGACCGGGTGCTGCGCAAGCATGCTGCCGCCATCGGGCTGACACGGGCCACCTTCATCACCACGGCGCTGGAGAACGGCTGCTCCCTCGAAGACGTACAGCGCACCGCCGGCCAACGCGAGCCCAGCACGTGCAAACTCTACGACCGGCGCGGCTATAACCCGGAGAAGTCCGCCAGCTACTTGGCGACGTATTAACGCGAACGACAATAACTGCACGTATGATCACCGCTAGTTATAATGTGGTTATTCATCCGCCTCCTCCGAAGTGATACTATTTCGACCCGGACTTTGTTCATTGCGATTATTAGCTCGATTTCGTCTGAGTGGGCTATTCGACTTTTGTGCCCTGAATTGGCATCCTAGAGAGGACGTATCCCGTGGGAAAAGACCAAGGAGGGCTTCCCAGAGAGCCGGGACTGCTAGACATCCTCAGGCAGTCTGTAAGGCAAGTACCTGCTAACAAATATGCGTTTGGCGTCCTCGGCATCGTAGCGACAGCACTGATATCCATTCTGCTGGCCGGGGGAAGGTGGCAACCCGCTGTGGCCGGCGGGGTCGTAGTACTCGCCGGAATGTTTCTCCTTCGCGTGTTCGCAGAAAGTCATGGCCGAGGGACTAAGAGCCACTCCCAGCCCGTTCACACACAAGCGCTCACGTGGTTTATCATCGTCGCATTCGCAGTCGTTTTAAGCTTCTTCATTGCGAAGCTCTACGTAATACTATTTCCCGGAATAGATGCCGCAGAACCAACCGTCGAGATAACATCGCCTTCGGCAGAGGCGACCATCAACGAGGCTTCCTATGTTGTCCAGGGAATATCGCGGCACGTCCGTGCCAGCGATCGAGTCTGGATCGCCCTCCAATCGGTGAAGACAGGCAAATATTATCTCCATTTCAACCACACGCAGCTTGTCACCGATGGGCGGTGGTCATCATCACACGTCATGCTCAGCGTGGCTCATTTAGATGAGGAGGACTTCGAGATGATTGCTCTCGTCGTCAGTCCCCCAGCCGCCAGCCAGCTACGTGACTATCTCCGCAACCCTCTGCGCAGCCCCCTGGACGAACTTCCCACTGGCGCAAGTCCGGCATGCACGATACGTGTAAAAATCGCCCATCCTTTGCGAGGGTACGAAGGTGAGGTCCGGTTGGCAGAGGATACTGGCCTCCCAGAAGGTAATACCGTTGCCGAAATCGATCAATACGTACCGGTAACGTTTTCGTGGGAACAACCCTCATCTGGCCAGGAGCTATGGGTCGTCGTATTTTCTCAATCCCCGCAACTATATCTCCCGCAGGCTTGCGTCAGAACGGAGACTAGTCCCGCAATCCTCCCCTGTACACTTGAAGTGGGGGCAGCAGCCGACTTCGGAACCAAGTTTAAAATTCTGATTGTAGAGGCTGATAAGGGGGCGCAGCGCGTCCTGACGGACTATATCGGTAGAATTGAACGAGCCGGGCTAACCGAACTCCCAAGTGACACGCGAGTTCTCAGAACGTTTACCGTTCAACGCAAGAATGCAAACTAAGAAAGATAATCAAATGATGAAGACTCATGCGTTGCTGTTGTTGACGGTGATGGCGTGCGCCATGACCGCACACGCCGAGGAGCCTTGCCTGCAGGCCGCTTGGAAGGCATACAACGCAAGTGACTACAGCGCCGCCATCCGCGCAGCGGACAAATGCATCGACAACTTTCACTTGAAAGCTGAGAGAGACCAGGCGGCCCTTGCGCTGAAAAAAGAGCCAGACCCACCAACCGGTGCTGTTAGCGATGCCGATAAACAGAAAATCTTCAGCAGGGGAGTCCTCAACGACACCGCCGCAGCATATTTCGTAAAGGGTCGGTCCGCCGAAGCGCTTGCGAAAAAGAAGGGCAACAACTACCGAGAGATGGCGCGTGCCGCATACGAGCAGGCCAAGAACCTGAAGTACGCGCGGGTCTGGGACCCGAAGGGTTTTTTCTGGTCACCATCAGAAGCAGCCGCGGATCGACTCGCAGACCTCAATTAGTATTAGTCACTCCGGTGAAATAGAAAACGTGGTCTGGCGTCTTCGCCACAGTTCGCTCTTTGCCTGTGAGCAGAACGGTTATGCTCGTATTTGCGCTATTTTTCAACCTATTATCCGAGTACTCTCGTCAAACGCTGCACTGTCACTTTGCAATCGCAGAGTAGAGTGCTCTGTTTGACATCGTGATTACGACCCATAACTTCTTTTATGGGTCGTAATCCATCACAGCCAGAATGGTTAACTTTTGTTAACGATTGAATGGTGTACTTTGAGGGCATCGCTTGTTTCAAGTTAAATCAGATTGCAACTGGAAATCCCTATGCCCGGATATTTCGCCGCTCTGACAATTGTTCTGATGCTTGGAATGGTAGCGGCCCGTGTCCTGCTCCTGAAAAGACAAGGGACAAAGGCGATGAAATTCGGAGACGTAGACAAAAAGGATTTCCTGATTCCACCTTTCGCCTTTTTTTATTTTTACATGGTATTTGCTTCGGCATTAGGTCTACCGGCGATAAGCACAGAGGAGATTGTTCATTCCGCAATTCTGTCGTGGGTCGGAGTGGCAGTCTGCCTTGCCGGGCTAGGATTGTTGTTGTGGAGCCTTATTTCTTTCGGGAAAAGCTTTCGCGTGGGCATAGACACACGCCGTCCCGACAAACTTGTAACGAATGGTATTTTCGCCCACAGCCGCAACCCGATTTATGTGGCATTTGCGCTGATACTGATCGGCGAGTTCCTGATCTTCTCAAACTGGATACTCCTGACTTATATCGGCGCAGCTGTATGGCTCTTTCACCGTCAGGTTTTACGCGAAGAAGAATATCTCGCGAAGCACTATGGTCAGGAATACACCGACTATCGCAACCGGGTGAGAAGGTACGTATGAGTCCTTACGCCCCAGGCTATGATCCGTTCTTCCACGCGCGCGCCATGAATCGGCCCGCCTCGCCGGAAAGCACGTGAAGGGCTTTAGCCAGGTTCCGGGCACGCGCGTCTGGAGAGTTGAGCCGTGAAAAATAGCGGAGTATTTCCTTCTTACGGCTCGGGACTAGCGCGGTCCAATTCTTCATCGCTTGCGAATTCGCGACGAGCGCCTGCTTGAACCCGCGGGGCATGGGGTGTTGAGGCCCGTTTCTATAGCTCGCGTCGAACTCGATTTCCACGCGCACACGATCACCCACCGCTGTACCGGACGCCTTGCGAATATCACCATGCAGGTATAGGTAGAAGCTTCCGTCGCCTACCGGCATCATGTTGATGTGCCATGCGTCTGCGGGTTCGCCATTGATGCGCACCAAAGCCGGAAGCGGCTTTCGCCAGCCCGGCTTGATGGCATTCGCCCGCAAGGCACTGACGAGGACGAAGGGGTTGACACCCCTAATCTTAATGACCGCAGTGAAGACGGAAGATCTCATGGAAAATCCGGCGCGTGCCCGAACCTATGTGAGCAAAAGGACTGCTTCTGATTCTTACGGCCGATAACAGAATTTATCAGACACATCAATCAACAAAAGGGGGGAAGGGATCTGTCGGTAATCTTCATCTATACCGACTCGCCTTTCTCAAAATAGACGTCGCGTTGTCGCAAGCGCGTCGGTGTAGAATGGTTCGCGCTGTTGCGGCTCTGCGACGACTTCGATTCTAGATAGGACCCTTATGAGTCAGGATCAGCTTCCATCTGAGCCGAAGGCGAAGGAACCGCCGTCTTCCATGACGCCGACCAATGGCACGTTAGCCGAGCCAGCGGTGCGTTCCCTGGAACAAGTGCAGACCGACTGGCAAGCTTCTTGGAAGTATGAAGTAATCGAGTGGTTGAGGGCATCCGCAGGTTTGGCTGCAGTTTTGGGATTGTTCGCATCAGTGATCTATAACTCAGCGCAGCTATCGCAGCTTGCTGCATCTCGCGACGACGAGAGATTTGACAAGGCTGTTTCACGATTCGGCAGCCTAAACGCTACTGAGCGTTTGACAGGTCTTGTGGGCTTGCAATTATTCTTGGAGCCGTCCCACAAGGATAAGCACCACGCTGTTCTCCTTTTTCTCGGAGATGCACTGGCAATCGAAAAAGAACCCACTGTTCGGAGCGCCATTCTCGATGTGTTTGTCTCCCTTAGTAAATATCGGATTGATCAGGCAGTCTTGAACGACGCCCTGACCGCCGAGCGCGATCGCAACCGCGGCATCTTAGCCAATCTCCATCTTTCTGTTCAAGAGCCTCCCTTGGCGGCCTTCCCACCCTTAATTCGAATTGAACTTGACAATATGAAGGTTGGGGACGCCGATACGGAGCAGAGGGAGACGCTTCGGGCAACGGCAACAGCAATCGCTGCTCTGGTGAGGAGCGGTGCCTACGTTCAAGACCTTTCCAGTATTTACTGTGAGTCTTGCGTGTTTTCCTCTGATGAGCGATCCGTAAACCTTCCCAACATCAAGTTTGACGGGAGTTACCTGCGACAAAGCACGTTCTCTAGAGTTACCCTCGAAAACGCGTCGTTCTACGGTGCAGATTTGGTGCATGCAGATTTCAGGAGGGCCTATTTGCGAGGGGCCAAGTTTACCGACCGCCCTTTTTATCCACGGATTCCTCCGCCGGCGAGAACTGGATTTCCTCGACCAGGGTCCTCGGCTCTCTCGGGCCCTATATTCGAGTGTGCTGACTTAACGGAGGCAGACTTCACTGGCAGCACGATGTTCGGCTTCTATTGGACAGCGCCCACTCTGAGTACGGCCTACTATCCACGCTTTTTCGGAGCAAATGTAAGTCGCATAAAGCTGGAGTCTTTTTCGTTCTATATCGTGGTACCACTCGATATTGCTAAGGACAAGGATACGCCTGGCGATATTTTCCCACTGTCGTCGGGAACCGTCGCAGCGGGAGGAATTGTCGGTGATGGAGGTGCGCAGTATCGAATCATCGAATACGAGATTCTCGGAGACGGGCAGATTTCCACATCGATTCCTCCTTCCATCTCCCCGAGCGTTTACGAAGCGCTGAGCTCTCTTAATTCGGCTAACAATCTTGCGGACGCTACTATTCCGGAGGGCCTACGCACATTCATGAAGTCGAGCCAACGCTTCCTTTCCTCACCTAGCGGCAAAAAGTGCTCCGGGGAGTTGACGAAGTAAACAGCCCACGGACACACAAAGCTTACTTATGCGCGATCGATGCGTATTGACTATGGTTCAGTTCCGGAGAGACACCGTAGGGAATGCTGGGGGAGTTATCAAAGAAGAGAGTAGCGAATGTGCGGTGATCGTCGCTGAAGAAAATGTCGAGTTTCGATCGAGTATCTAGACTCCTACTATCGCGGGAATGTGACACGGTTCATGGCCCACTTCAGTATCAGGATGAAATGATGTGGAGAGGTTCGTAGGAAATGTCGAACAACTAGTACAACAGGGGGCGGGACCAACGAGAAAAATCGTCACTGCCGCGCTTCCGCCAGGGCTAAGGAAGGTCATGGTGGTGATTCGAAGCCGTTTCTGCTAATCTGCATTGCTCAATAAAGCTGCTGTGGTAACCCCTTTAGCTACAACAATGCTCGTTCAATTTGTGGAGTGGAAGGAGCGTGCGTCAATTGTCGGCTCGAGCAATATTCTCAACATCAATTGGACTATGTGTTCTCATCGCCGCTCTAGCCTGGTGGCTACTTGGCGACTCAATTGACTCAGAACGCAGCGGGCTGAAACTCATCGCCCACTATGCGCGAATCCCCGATGGAACGGGCCTTCTGAGGCTGGGTATGAGTTCCCGGGATGACATCGTACTTCCCGATTTCTCAACCGAAGATTCCGCTCGGCTGCTGATCGGCAAAGGGGCCTGGAAGCTAACGCCTGGGACGGGTGGACGGGCTTCAGAAGGCGCGATCCTTTCTGTTCCCGGCAGGTACTTGATCTCATTTAATCACCGCCGAGTCAAATTGGAATTGAATGACACGATTCAAATTGAAATTCGCAGACCTGGATATAAGCCGTCGATCACATTTATCAATTCAAAGTTGGGCAATACCAAAGAGCTTCCGGAAATTGACGCAAATCTTGTTCCCGGTACGAATGGAATGTCGATATTTCGCAACGGTAAATTTCAAGTACTAAAGAAGGATGACAAAATCTCGATTGGTGAAACGAGGTTAACATGGACGAAGCAAGAACCATTCAGAACACCGCTCGTATTGACTAGATCTGAGGGCTCCGGAAGTCCGGAAGAACACCTTATTTGGCCTGGTTCGTCGTTGTATCTTCCCGAGGAGCAGCTCATGATCACCGCCGGTGGCGGACGGTCGCGACCTGTAAGGATCTCTTCGACGAATCCAGAGCCTGATCTTACGGTTTCTCCCGATGTCGGCAACGTTGGGATTGTTAACGGATCTATCGGTGACTTTCTGAGCGTCGGCAGCAAGCATTACCGTCTGGCGGTATTGAGGGAATCAAATGACAAGGTTCGTGTGGGAACGGAACTGGCTGTTCTCCTTCGATCTCCCGAGGGCTTTAATCCATGGAGATTTTTGTGGGGCGGTTCGTTCCAATCCTGGAATGATCCTGCCGTGTTCCATCCCTATACGTTCATTCCAGTGGCAGCTTGCGGATCCACCGCCCCTTCAACAGCCATTTGGATTCCATCTGTCAGTCGCAATCCGTCCATACAGGATATCAGTACGACACTAGAGAGCAGTACCTTAGTCGCGGGACGCTACTCTCTCATCTCACTTATTCCTCCCAACTGGATGGATCAGGCACAAAGGGACCGCCCGGTAGTAGTGTGCACATCCGGATCTGCGTTTCAGATCACTTCGTTTGCAGGGGATGGAAGCGCTGCCCCTGCACCGCTCGATGGCATTCTTGGACCCCATGATGCGACGCTACGACTACCTGGTAGAGAGACTTTGACAAGCGCTTCCGCTGGAGATGCGATCTTCTATGCCGGAAGAGTCTATCTGCTGACCGGCGCCAACATTCCTTTTTCTCTCAAGTTGTTCGTCGGATTGACTCCATTTGTCTTTGTCGTTGCGGCAATGCCTCTGGTTTGGATTCTGAGCAATCGGCTAGCAATTCAGCGGAAGCAACTACTCCGAACCGAGTCCGGAATCGACTTGAACCGGTTTCTTCGACTTGGGGCTGTTATCGCACCCACTATCGGTCTCGCTGCCATAGTTGGAATGATGACCGTGGGCGGATACTTCCAACTTCGCCTAGCCACCTCCAGTCAACTAGCGGGTCACCCTAAGTATTACAACGTGTTTCTCACATCCTGCGTCGAAGCGTTGGCCTTCGCGGCTGTTCTAGTTAAATGGCTGGAAAGCAAGTGGAGCAGCGCTGGCCTCATAAAAGCCATTAGTTTTGGATGTTTATCCCTGGGACTGAGTACTGCGATCCTATTGTGGGTAGAACCGGCGCTTTACAAAGGGCTCGCCACGTCGATTCAACCTACTGAACTTGCCTTTCAGCAGCGTACCGGCGCCAGTTGGTTAATCCCGGGGCTATTCCTCTTTCTTGCGGCGATCATCTATCGCTGGGCGACGTGTCGACCAGAAGACTCGATGGGAGGGAAGGGCTCCGTCCAAGCCGAGGGAACCGGAGCGATCCAAAGAAGGCCGACAACGCTCGTCAAGAACTTGTCAGGGAGGTGGAGTTGGTTCCAAAACAAGTTCGCAGAACACTACTACACTGCTTACGAGAAAATAGGCCTTCCGTCTCCATCGCGCCCTTCGACCGAAGCATCGTCCCTAACAACCGTTCCCGACTATTTGCACACCCACGTTTATCGTGTGCGTCCGCTTGTCTACCTGTGGGAGCTGGTTATGTATTTCTTACGGTTGCTTTTCTTCTATGTCACATGGCTACTCTTTCCGCTATGGAGATTTGTGCGGTCAGAGTATTCAGAACAGTTTCAATGGAAATTGACTACACGTCGAGCCTGCAAAGTCTCGCTTGTTTTTGCAGTTTGTGAACTGCCGGTTTTCGCCGTGTTTGTTGCTGCCAAACTTAATCCACAGGTCGCAAACGTAGGCAAACAAGCCCTCCCACCCCTCCTAGTACTGTGGGCCGCATGGATTCTTGGTCGCGTGTCGGTCTTTGCTCAAAATGAACAGAGGAGCCTGAGAGATTCTGACGGAACCCCGCGACCACTTAGTGTCGCCATAACGCTGCTCTGCGCCCTTGCATTCGCTGCCGGGATGTTTTTTCTTCCGAGATTCTTTAACTGGATTTACGAGCCCAAAGTGATGATGGCAAACTGGTGCGCAATCATGTTGGTCTGTATAGCAATCTGGATCCTACCTGAGTGGAGAGTTTGCGGAATCATGCTGTTTCACGTGTTGCCCTTCTTTGGGGTTTTATTTCTTACATCCCTAGCCTTTAGTGACTACGGAGCGTTGCTTGTCTGGACATGGACGCTCAGCTGGATCGGCGCATGGGCACTGATGCTTAATGTTCTGCTCGCAGACCCGAGAAAAGTCTGGTACATCTGCATTGGGAACCTGCTATGTTCGCTCCTGCTTCTGGGTCTGCCATTAACCCTTCTCGGAACATTCAACCTGCTGCGTGGGGATTCTAACGCCTTTATTGGAACGCTCGGGATGAATCGCGCCTTGGGGCGTTTCCGTCTCGCCGCAGCGCCTTTCTATTACGATGCAGGTGAATGGTTAGCTAACGTCCAATTAATGGCTGTGGGTGAAAAGAACGTTCACTGGATCCCTAATCTCAACAGTGATGTTGCGCTGAACGGTCTTCATTACCTGCTTCCGCGTGAACACTACTTATTTGCAGGATTGTTCTTTCTCGTTATCGTTCTTCTGGCAGCTGCTTTTGGTGAGACGTTCCGCTACGCAGTGCGATCAACTGGCGTAGCAGAAAGTACGGAGAATTTACAAGCTGCGCTGATCACGGCGACGGCTCTCTTTGGTATCGGGATGCTCTTATTTGTTCATCTCGGTGCCAGCCTATTTGATATCTTGCCGCTTACGGGCGTCCCGTGCCCGTGGCTGAGCCACTCTCTAGTCACTCATATCGTTATGACCTCATTGACAGTCGTAGTGTTAGTCTTCGCCAGCGACTGTGCTTTGCGAGACAGAGGGGGAATCCATGCTTAGGATTAGAAGGACTGTATCTCTACCCCCCGTGGTTGCATGGATCCTTGCTCTCGGGGTACCGCTCGTCTTGGGCGCGTCCCTTATCTGGAGGGCGAAGGATATGCGGCACGGCGATAAGATTGAAGCCAAGAATCACGTTCATCTGCCTACTGGTGTCATGGATGCTTCGGATGGAACGTTGTTTACTTTTGAACAGACAATGGATGAGCGTTCCTTTCGTGTTCGGCCAGATAAGTTGACCCCAGTGGCGCAGGACGGCTCGCAAATTTCATCATTTGAGACAGGCGATCCTCCAAAGCCTCTTTTGGTGGGAAGATACTTCTACCGATTTACTTACGTTGCACCGAAATTAGGCTGGAAACTCATTGGCGCCCGCGTTCGAATTAACGACACGGTGGGGCGAAATCCGGCCTTCTGGGACACTGGGACGCTGGCCTACGAACCGAGGGCTCAAGAAGGGCATGATCTAGCTCTTTGGATCGACGGTATGCCTTCCCGTGCTTTCACGGTCCGATCCCCGCAAGATTGTAATTCCTCGGCGACCTCGACCTGCCTTGAGATCGAGGATTCCACAGACAGGATCACGCTTGAGCGAGCGTTTGGAGACAGCGTATTCGAACACCTGCATAGCCATCAAAAATTGACGGTGCAGCCTGAAGATCATTTATGGATTGCAAATTTCCCATTCAGCCTGAGTCCGGTCGCAAATTCCAGTGCGGTCGATCTCGTTTTATCAGAGGACTTTGAGACTCGCCATGGAAATCGGATCGGCCTGGGTCCACCCGGCCTCAATGGAAGCGCCGAAATTGGTGCGAATGGCTTTGTTTTTGAAGACGTTACTGCTCAATTTCGGGAAAACCATCTGGGGGACCATCGATGGGATCCTGAGACCGAAGACGAAATGCAACTGCTGATTGACTCGGGCCTTCTTTGCTTGGCCTACACCCAGGAGGGCACGCAGATTGTTCCTCAAATTACATGGACCGATCTAACAACCGGCGCATGTGCTGATCCCCTGGGACTGACTCCACGACGGCCCATACCCGCCGTTGACGAGCGGATATTGAAGCTGTATTCACGCCGTCGCCTGAATGATCAGTTAATCGCCCGGACCAACGAAAGGCTGAAACATCTTCCATCAGAGAGCCCGGAAGACTTTCCGTTTGTCTTTGAATGGTGGCCCGTATCGACGAGTTCGGGCTGGGCCAGATTGCCAGTGCGTATCTGGGGAATGCGGACGGGATCAACTCTCAGGGTATTAAATCCGGCTCCGGACGTGGGAGTTGAGGCGGGATCATCGACGGACACGGTGGTTCTTCGCTCCAGGGAAGGGACCAAAACGGTGCTCGCTCGTTCTTTTGGCAAGGAGCGTATATACGCCCAAGGGGACGCTCTGCTTGGTCTCGGACCACTTCTCGGAATCAGGGGTGCAATCGATGGACTGGATGAGATTTCTTCTTCGGCAACTCGGCCAAATAACGCTGATTTGAGTTTGACGATCGATCCTGAACTCCAGGGAACCCTATGGGAAAGCTTGAAAGCGGAGCTTGGCCCTCTCGGAACGAATCCGCGGACATTCGATCAGTCAGTCTATTTCGGAATCAGCGGTATCGTGATGGATGCGGAGAACGGCGACGTTCTCTCGGTGCTGAATTGGCCAGCGGGATTAGTCTGGGAAAATTCGGAGAGATTCAAGGAACTGCGAGCCGAAGGCGGGTGGGGAGTTCCTCGTCCTCCCCTGAATTGGGCCATGCTCCGCGCCGATAAGGTCGGATCGGTTTTCAAGTTGCTTGCAATCTACTCCATGGCTGAATCCGGTGTCCTCGATCATCCGAAAGGAATCGCCGGGCCATCTTGTCAGAAGTCCCCGTTCGGTACAATGATCACCCACAACGGCAGAGTCTCGATAGTCGCGTCCTCCTTTGAAGACGGCCAACTTGGCCCGATGCCTGTCGGGCCTACAGGGCTTCTCGGAAGCCTGGACGGAGCGACCGCGACGTCTTGCAACACATATTTCTCCCTTGCTGCGACAATGCTGCTCGACTCCGATCCACCGGAACTAGAGTACATTAGCTTCCCTGCCACCTGTCCCATCGATAACGGGATGCGGCGCACGGATACGGGGAAGCCGACAAGCAGGGAGTGGCTGCTCTGCGAACGCAGAGATGGCGGAAAATCCAGAAAGGGCCAGCGCGTTCACTGGTTACTTCTCCCGGAAGGGGAAAACCTCGGGGAGAGGAGCCGAAGAGCCTTTGAAAAACGGGCGAAGCGAACCACCGGTTATTTTGACCGCGCAATCCAAGCTGGCTTCCGTCTGGGTTATCCAGATTCGGCAGGGGCGTTGAGTGGACGTCATTTATCGTCGTATGAGAACGCCACCTATCGCGATGACTGGATGCCGGGCCTTCCTAACGCGGAAGGACACGTCTTCCTCTATCCGATGATGTTCAGCCCCCTCTCTTTTTTTGGCGGCGGGCACGAGACTTTTGGAGATGCGGTTCAAAATGTCGAGCCTAATCGCCTAACCTGGCGAGATTTCGCTTCGCAAGCGATCGGGGAAGCAGGTCAAGGATCAGCCCTGACGGTTGCTGTCATGTATGCCGGGGTTGCACGCAAGGATGGGGCAATTCCAGCGCCGCGGTTGATTGAGGCTGGGGATATTTCGACCCGGCAGATGTTCGATCCACAAGGGACGCGCCTGGAGCGAATTCAGCAAGCTCTCCGACAGCCCCTGTTTTCGAAGAATGGAACCGGATGGAAGGTTGGAAAATATTTAACAAGCAACCATATTGAAGGGGTCGTCGGCAAGACAGGCACTTTTGTTGTTGAGGCTCGCGCCGAGCGTTCGGACGAGAATTCCACCGATGGGTCGGCTGAGGAAGTCCACGGTTGCGGCTTTGTCCGTGAGCAGGATTTGTTGTCACCCAGCCACCCCGACGAACGGTTCCTTGGGACCGCGGCCTGCGAAAAAAGGCGCTATATGACGGTAACCGGCGTTCATCGCTATCCCGAAATGCTGAGAACGACTCATGACGACAGTCGTCGCCCGGATTCAAGGGAGAAGGTTTCGAAAGAAACTCACACGACTTTCGCTGCTGTCATTCAACCTAAAACCGGACATCCGGTGGTTATCGCGATAATTGTCGATCTGGATGAATACCGGAAAGAACGAGTCAACTCACGTGATCTGATTCAGCCGCTCCTCAAGGATATTAGCGACTGGATGAAATAAAGGAGCGAGGAGGCAGCGTATGAAATGGGAACGTACCGCGGGCAAGTGGAAAGGCCTGTCGCTGCGGCCGGCTGCTTCCCAAGTGCCTCCCTCAGATTCTCAATACCTATTCTGGGCGTCCGCGGGACAACTTGAGATTGCATTGCTGAGCGACGGAGATACGCTCTCTCAGGATGCGAACAGAAAGTATACTCTCAATGATACACCTCTCGGCGTCGATCATATTGTCGCAGCTGATTGCCCCAAAGATGTCGCAATAAAGTTTGAGGTAGAAAGCGCCTACGTTCGGCTAGTCTTGTTGGAAAGCGAAGGCAGCCTCGCTTGGCTCGCCAGAGAAACAAAATCTACCAAGCTTTGTGCCACCTTCTTAAACGGTTCAGGAGTTGAATTTTCCTTAGACGTGACCGCCAAGTGGATCGCGAGGGCAGAGCTAAAGCCAGATCAATTCCCTACCAAAATGTCCGTTGGAAGCAGGTCCGAGCCCTTCAGCATTTTATGGTCATGGGCAGCTAGTTCTCCTGGCTTGTTCGCGACTGACGGCAAGGGCAATGTGGTAGAAGTCCCCCACCCATCGGCGGATCCCAATGGGATATGCGGGATCATTTTGAATTCGCCGATCCCCGCGGGATTGACCGTCAACAACGAATGGAGCGTTCTCCCTGCCGGCATACCGTGGCCGAATGGCTATCTTGGTGCGCTGCGTCTACGTGATAGGACTGGCGACCTCACGTTGCGCGAAGTTGAAGAGGCAGCAAAGGAGAGTCCACTTACTTTCTTGGGCACTCGATACAAGGCAAGGGTCAATACATCTGACTGGCCCTACTATCAAAAAAGGTATTACGCAATTCTTGGGAACAATGGAAGAGTGGAGCCGAACCTTAACGATGCCACCCGCGCCTCGAGCTACGGGCCGAAGCATCCGTACCACGTAGGTGATGGGCGCAAGCCGTCTGACGTCTCCGTCAAACGGCTCTCGGGACCCTCGGCTGCTAGCCACAAAAACTCAAGTCTCGAAAAAGGATTCCTCCCAGCGCCGCATAAGAAAATGAAGGAAGCGGTTCTCTTCATTCAGGAAGAGGACCGGCAGCTGGTCGTTGTGGGAATTCTAATTTTCGCGTGTGAGGTTCCTGCCGGCAAATGGGAACCGGCAGAGCAGCTCAAGGAAGGCACTCAGCTCGTTTCATGGCGTGGGCTTGTTGATGAGGCCGAGGTCACTTCAATTAGCCTCGCAGAAGCCTCGCGTCACGTGTTGATTTTTAAGAGCGGCTTTGAGTTTCGACCCGAGATGTGGCTTGCCGCATCGTTCTTGGGAGTCGCGACGACGAAGAATGCCCTGTGGTGGGGTGATGCAAGACAGCCGGATACCTCTAAATTGTCATATCGAAAAGATGATAACAAGTGGCTTATTAAGGGGCGCTGGGTCGACATAGACTTGACGGTCAAAAGAGGCACAACACGAGACGCTGCGGTATTGACCGGTCCTTGCGCACTGGCTTTCATCTGTACGGCGGATCCGAACGATGCGTCCGGCCCGATCTTGCAAGTCGATCCAAATGGAACTTCGCCAAAGCTCATTGGATGGTTAGCTGATGCGAACGGGAAAGTCCAACTGAATGGAGCGCAGCTAGGGTTTGTGAACGAGCTGGAGTCTCATTTCACACTCAGCCCGCAATGCAAACTTGAAGAATTCAATGGACCAGAAAACATTAAGGAGGCATTGCGCTCCGCCCGCGAATCTCCCAATGATCCCGAAGGAGTCTTTAACCGCGTGCCGTGGCGTCGGCATGCTGATGGCGCGATACAAGCATGGGATCCCACGGAGACGGGCGTTTATGTGCTCACGAAAACTTAGTGCGCTTCTCGCTCTCGTTCTGGCCTTCGCCGCGCCGTCCGCTCGCGCCAGCCAGGACGCCGGGTGGCCGCGGGCAGTCATCGTTGTCTTTGAAAGACGGGTGCCAGAGCGCATGGCCGCGCCTGACAACGCAGGTGTGCGCCTTCGCGAACTGCGTGAGAAGGTAACTGAACAAATCCGGGCGCTGCAGTTGCGCAAGGGCGATCACATCTTCCTGTTCGCGGACGGTATATCAAAGGACGATTTCAATTGTCTTGTTCACGGTCAATTTTGCGATGCCGCGTCTCCAGGAAGCCAAGCTCTTCAATGGCGTGAAGGCCCGCTGGCGGCGAAGAGTTTTCTTGCGCATATGTTGCAGTTGCCTAGGCGGCCACACCTTTCGGCATCGAATCGAGTTATTGGAGCCGGCGGAGAGCAGTTCGTTCATCTGATTTACGAGGGCGACCCGGAAACCGTCGACTGTGCCATGCGCAGGGAGATCACAGCGCCGCTCACCAAAAACTACGACATCACTGCTCAATGTCCTGCAGAAGGGGTTGAGATCGACCGCGAGCAAACCAAAGCCATCTCGCGAGTCGAGATGAGCCTTCCAATCCAGGTCGGTGCTGCGATTAGCGCTGCCTCGAAGGGAGGCCCGGTTTGCGAGGTGACATGGATATGGGCCCTCCTCGGAGAGAAAGACTACAAACGCGAAGACACAATCAACGGAATTCGCCTGGATTTCGATCATTCCGACGCGCTAGTCGATTTTTTCGAACACGCAGATCAAGCCTATCAGGTTCATCTGGAGCGGCCGCCTATTCGCTTACCCGGAGGACCGTCAGTCGTACTGTACAGGATCGGAGCAGCAAGCACGCAATCGATACTCGATCAGATCGACAAATCGCCCGATGTTTTGGATGTCACAGTGGGCAGTCAAAAAAGAGCCGCCGTACAAAAAGACCTGACAATATCAACGAGCTTTCTCGGTGGTCCTTGGAAACCGGAGGTCGATTCTCTGCGCTTTTGTGTGCGCTTGTCTCCGTCCATTCCCGGGAGGATATTGGGCGGACAGATCGGGTTCGCGGACCATGGCAGCTCACCCCCGGTATCCCCAGTCGACGGTGTAGTGAGTCTGCAATCAGAAACAGCGGAGGAAGACTACCAGAAGTCACTTCGTTCCAAATTGTGGCAGAAGGGAGCATCCTTTCGGGCTCAGGTTGACGTTCTTCTCGCCGGGCCGGACTCTCCGCAGCCCTACGGATTCGCCGCCATTCCAGCTCCCCACTCGATCTTCCGCAATATTCAAGTGGAGCGGCACGCAGCAAACGCGCGCGACGTTTCCCTGATCGTAACGTTGTTGGCTGCGATCTTGATAATTACGTTATCGGTCTTTCTGCCGCATTCGTTTGAACTATCCCCACAGCCGGCCAAATTGGAGTGGACCTTTCCTTCCGCCGAACAGCAGAGGGAATTGACGTTACGGCTCGTCGGCTATTCACAAGCCGTCGGCCGGGGAATATTCGATGGTCCAACCAATATTTCGATCCAGTGGCAGTTCTTTCCACCTCAGCAATTGCCGGTGAAGCGAGGGCGGGCGCCGGTTCACGTCTTGGACGACGATATCCCCATTCCGAGCGGGGTTTGGCGTCACGAAGTTATTCGATGGCATCCGGGAAGGGCCGACAAGCCACGTACCCTCAAGTCGCTTCGAGTACGGCTGGATAGTAACGCCTTTGACTCGACCGCGATCTCTCGACCCGAGAATTTGGGATGCATATTTCAGCTTCAGGTGATGGTCGAGCCGAAACTTTTCCTTCGTTTGCGGCCCGCAGCGAAAGACTTCTATATTCCAGCGACGATTCAAATCTCTGAAGAAGCGCCCCACCCTCGCTTTTCCTTTAATATTGCGAGCTCATATCGCCGTCTGGGTTTTGCCGAGGCGGCTGAAGGAGGGAATTTTGGTTACGTAGCCGTCGAAAATATGCCTGAGTTGGGCGGAGTGGCCCGTGAAGTTGTTGCAAAGTTGTCTATCGAAATGAGTGACTCGCCGGATTGTAGAGTAAGCTTTGATGCCCCGGGTGAGCCAACTACAATTTCCTTTCCTGTGACGAGCGGCGACCGACAGGCCTTCGGTCTGATTCTGACGCCAACAGTCCATTTATCAGATCCGTTACCGCGTATCGTCCGAGGTTCAATCAAAGGCGATTTGGTGGACAAGACAACGGGCGATCAATGTGGTGCGATCAGCCATCCTTGGAACTTGACTTGGCTGCCAAAGGGGGCCCGCCTCGCTGGTATGGATATAGGAACCAGCGGAGTGCGCTTGTTCCTGGATAATCCCGCAAGAAGGCACACGGATATTCAAGCGAAATTCTCGATGTCAAACGTGAATCCGTTTGACACAGATCAGTTGCTGGAATTCCCATCGTTGGTTCGCATCGATGGAGTTAGGGGAGTTGTCCGCGCTGGATCGCGCCAGTTCGGCGTGTATGCCCAGGGGGGAGGAAGACTCGTGGAATCAGCTAAAGCGGCACTGTTGGGGGCGCTAGGTCAGGACGGCGAAGAGCAGGCTCGCGCTGATTTCGAGCAATACGTCTGTGCTCTCGGAAAAACATGGATGTCGATTCGAGAGGAGCAAGGCATAGAACATGCTCGATTCGTTGTTACAATACCGTGGTCTTACGGCCAAGCAATCGCGAAATGGTACTGTGACCTGATTTCAAAGTATTTTGCAGGAGCCATTTTAGTCACGGTAGTACGAGAGGCAGAGTCTGCAGCATACTTTCGTCTTTTGCGCGAAAGGTTTGCTTCCCCAAGTGCGAAAGAACGGTTTCCGCGGGATCGTGAGCACCGCACGCTGGTTGTCGATGTCGGCGCCGGCACCGTGGATTTTGCTGTGGTTGCCGTGCGCGCGCCAGAGGGGATAGTCGAAGAACTGGCGATGTTAGCGCATACATTTAGCTACTGGGCTGGCAATCGTTACGATGAAGAGTTACTCACGAATGTCTTCGACTGCGAAGATGCTCGTGCGTTGATGTCTCAGGGCCGTGAGTTGCGGAATACCATACGACTGTTCAAGCAAAACAGGCTTCATGCCATGCTCACCGGCGAAGGGCCGCCTGCTCCCGTGTTAATTGATGGCCGGCAAGTACTCCCGGTGGTAACTAGTCGAGACGAATTTCTCGAAAAGATGAGAGGGTGGTTCCACAATGCAATCACGGACCCGCTCACGAAGGTTGCACAGCAGTTAGGGGCATCCAGACTGCAAATCGACGAGTTGCTGCTTGCTGGCCGCGGGGTGCTCGCTTTTGGTTGCCGAGATCAGATTGAATCAGACGTTCGCCGTCTCTTTCGGCCAGCTCCCAATGCGTCCACCGTTCCAACCGTGTCTTTTGCCGCTGAAGATCTGCCGTGGGTAATTGCCAAAGGAGCACTCTCATTTTCGCGTTCTGGATTGGTCCTGGTTGGCGATTCCGATTTTGTAGTAACCCGCGATGTGACTCTGGTCGTGGATTTGGAAAACGAATTGATCACCAAGCAACTTTTTAAGGCGGGGACATCGCAAAGGGATGGAGGGATTCGGAAGGACTTTGGCATTTTTTCCCGTGATATCCGGCATGCCTGGATTATCGCCGGCGAGCCGTTCCTTTCGGATGAGTCCATTCGCAATGCCGTGGCGCGAATGCGCACGAACGACTCTCCTGAAAATGGAGTGCGGGTTCTGGATTACTGGCAGGAGCGTTCGGGATTCAGGCGGCTCGTGTTGCAGATCGACAACGAGGAGTCTGTCTATTTTGTTAAGAACGCTCCCCGCGTTGCGACCGAAGGAGCTCTCGCATGAACTGGTTGCACGAACTACTGCTCAAGATATTTGGGAGCCAGGAACCTCCCGATACAGCGCAGTTGGAGGATGTGGTCTTCCCAGATCCACAGGACCTCTACTATCCACACCCAGACATGGTAGTCGATTTTGGGACCACAGCATCAGTCGTCGCCCTCGTGAAGGACGAACGCTTCAGGGACGGCAAGCGGCAGGTCAGACTTGATTTACTCGCTGGGGAGAAGGAACACTCCTCGGATATGTCGATCAGCCCTGACGGGCAGGTCGTTTCCGTAGGATCTGCGGCATATTTGGATGCATTGGAAGGAACCAATCAATACTATACGTCTCTGAAACGCTACCTGGAGATGGGGTCTCGAGGAGGAACCCAATCGGTCGAATTCGCGGATATCGTGAGCGGTTTTCTGCGCGAATCAATTCGCAAGCTGTACCTCTCATTACAAAACAGGATCGGCAGACATTCAAGAATTGTTATCAGCGTTCCGAACAGCTTTAATCCAACCGCGGTGGAAAAGGTACGCCAAGGCGTTCTTCGCGCAATCGCCGAATTAAATGGGAATGATCCGGAGGATGACATCGACGCGCACAATGTAAGAGTCGTGCGCGAAAGCGAAGCCGTAGCTTACCTTTATCGCAGAGGGTCTTTCCTCGCCAAGGCTCCCACGTTGGAAGGCTCGGATCCAACGGCGGTTTTCGCGTGGCAGACTATTCACCCTGACGGTAAAACGCAGGTAGCGTCCGACTGTGATTCGGAGCGGATCATTGTTTTGGACGTAGGCGGTGGAACTACCGACTTGAGCGTGGTCACAATGGTGGATACGCCGCACAAGAATGCAGGTCAGGATTCAAGCCTTCGCGTGGTTATGAATGCCGGGCTTCCCTTAGGCGGCACGGATGTCGATAAGCTCCTCCTTCGTGCAGCAATCGACCCGGGAATGACTACCCAACAGCTCGCGGATCTTGATAAACACGTTCGCTTCGAGTTGCTCAAGCTCATTCGCGATGAAAAGCATGCGAATTCGGATCAGTTTTTTGGGGTACCCAAGGACCTCGGCGAAGATGGCTTCGGCAAAACACTTGGAAAGATCCTAGCGAAGCTCCCAGCAAATATGAAGACTGGGGTCGTGGTCAACGGCGAAGCTGATCAAGACACGGTCAATATCTACCGCAAGGAAGCCGGAAAACGGGTGAACAGACTAATCCGATTGTCAATCGCTGGATTGTTCGATTTGGTACCCGAGGCGGTGAAGAAAGACATCACGAAGATTCTTTTAACGGGAAGAGCATCTCAATTGCGCCAAATACAGGCAGCCGTCATAGCGGAGGCGACTAAACTGGGCGCGCAAGTGCTTTCCCTTAGTCACCCATACCACCTGAAGCTTGCGGTAGCTTACGGTTGCGCTTTAGTTCGGGACAACGAGTTCTCCGGTGCGCGGTTGCCCTCCGGCACTTTCGGACGGCAGTTACAAGTTCTGAGCCAATCGAATTCTCCGCTTGCCGAATTCACCGGAGACTTTCCCGTCTCTGGCGACGCCCCGACGGTCTTTGATGTGACCTGCACCTGCGATGAGAAACACGAGATGAGATACGAGCTCTGGGAGTATCGGACAGTCCTGTCACCTGAGTTCTTCAACGACGACGATCCGCCGAGTCAGGACCAAGTGTTGTGGATGGGCTGTTCCCGGCCCGTACTTGGATGGAGGGTTCCAAAGCTGGAAGCTGGCGATCGAAACTGGCATTTAAGAATTGCATGGCATCCGGCAAGCGAAGAATACTATTCCATCGACCGGAAGACCAATCTACCGCAGTGGAGCAAGCCCAATTCTAGGAACTTCGACCTGAGAGGGATCAATTTCGTAACCGGACTGCCGCTGGGCTTTCCGCACGAGGGTTAGGGATGAGAATTAACTCGGTTGTCCGGCTTGCGCTGGCTCTGTCTGTCGCTTCGCTTGCGCCTACGGGTCGCGCTGCGGAAAAAGGTGCGATTCCGGGCGCGGCATCGGCGCAGGCCAACTCCCAGTCTGCTCCTCCCTCTGCAGAGTCTGGCTCCCCCATCTCTGTAGAATCTCTTAATTTCTCCATTTGCGATTCCAAGACCAACAAGGAATCGGCATCGTGGATTCAGTTACACAGCTGCGATTCCGACCAAAAAAAGATCGTTACCTGGCCTCTGCTTTTATTTCGAGACGGAATTAATCCGAAGGCGATGCGGTTCGAGAAGTGTCTGTCGGACAGTCAGGTATCCTGCGGATTCGATGCCGCACCCAAATACTGGTGGGTTGGACCGGTGGGGCAGGGAGACCCCGACCTGCTGCCGAATCCAGCGAAATTAGTGTTTTCCAAGAGTCCCTTGTCTCAACCGAAGCTTCGATCCAAGAAGGACCAACTCGATGGACTCTTGGCCTATTTAGAGATCCGAATGGCGCCAGTCGAATTAGCGTGGAGGCTGGGCCAGTCTAAAAATCCGAAGATTCCCCTTTTTTCGCTGGAACAGGGCGCAGGCAATCCCCAGACTAGCATCGGTCTGGGGGAGTGTGGTTCTCTCCCGCTTGGTAAGGTAACAATCGGCGGCATAACGGTAAATCTCAAGACCGAGTGCGAGCCACCCGGACCTGACCCGGGAGAGTTCATTCGAAGCGTTGCAAAGCGATCATCGCGTAATTTCCACTGGATGTTGGAGGAGGAGGACAACCCAGAATTGATGACGCCCGTGAACGCTGGCGATTCGGCAGAATTCGTGCTCTTCCCGTACAAAATTGTTGAGTTTGAGGGGAAGGGTCGTGGCATCCATCGAAATGGCGTTCCCGCCCCCGCCGAATCAACGAGCGTCCTGATCTCTCTGGATATACCAGCATTTGTAGTGACCGTCGCCCCCCCACCGGGGCCTCCGAATGAGCCAGTCTCCATGCCCGCGGTTGTTGCGGGACTTATCATCCTAACCGCGTTGTCCGGGTTCATGTGGTACCTGCGGCAGAGGCGGAATGCCGCATCGCCTTCCCGTGCCGGTCTCCAAACTCGCGAAGTCCACAACGCTCAAGGCTCCGCAGCAGTGGGCCAAGTCGCGGGCACGTCCCAGTCATCGGCAGTTTCTCTCCATCCGGAGTCTCTTGTACAGACGCGGGAAGGTACTTTAGCAGGTGTCCAAGAGGTTATTGCACGCCTTGAGGGCGTTGCGCGATCATTATCAGGGCTTCAAGATGCTACCACGCGCTGTGTTCGGGAATCGGAGAGTGCAAGAGCCGCGGCCGCGGCCGCAGATATTCGCATGAAGGACTTCGAAACAAGAAACGCTGATTTGAGGCCACGCCTCAACGGCCTTGATAAGCGCCTCGACGAAACCTCAGTCAAAGTCGGAGCGATCAACGCCACGCTGATAAAAGAGATTGACTCACGGATTGAACAAGCGGCCTTGGAGTGGAGCAATATGGTGCTTTTCGATCATACCTCTCCCCCGGCCCTGCCTAACATGCCTCAGGGGGCAGCGCAACCCGCTGCCGTCGAAGCCGACGTTGCGAAAACTCTCCGGCCCTTGTACGAACTCTCGACGTTTGCGCTCGAAATCCTTCGGGCCTGGCTGGGGGTAGATCGGATTCCGATGGGTAATCTGGAAGGAGACGAACTCGGAAAACCTCTTTCCGCCGATTTGAAGGTACTTGAGGCCATCGTCCATATTGAACGCCCACTGTGGTCTTCGTGGCTCGGAAAATTGCCGTCTTCCAGTGCGGCAAATATTGTCGTGCGCGTGGCGACAAGCAAGTGGTCCGCAATCCCCGCGACCCAACAGGATGCGGCGCGTCTCGCGTTGCAGTGGGCCGATGACCGTGTGCCGAGACTTCAAACCTTAGTCGAAGCCGCACCTCTGGAATGCGGAAGTGACGATCCAAGCGGTCTGCGAAAGGCGCTCATCAAAGCCGCAAGCAAGCTCTCCGATTCCGCCGACGGCGAGGACGAGGTTATCAGTCTGTCGAAGATGAGCACGCTCTTTCACGCTCTAGTCGAGAAGATTTACAGCGCCGCTGGTGCGCAATACCTGCCGGTACGCCTTTATCAGGACACCATTCAATCGCATGACATCCCGTATTTCATCGAAGAAACGCATGCTGCTTACCCTTTTGCTCACAGCAATTTGTTAGTAGATAAGCGGATTGCAGATCGTCACGGATTAATCGTCCGCATAACTCAGCCGCTCTCAAAGCGCCGTGATCGTACGTCCGGAAAATGGAAGTGGGAGGGATCGCTGTACTTTCTTGAAACGAGAAAGCCCTAATGCCTGAAAGGCCCAAGCTTCGCAAGGACAAGGAGATCAAGGACGCTTTGGTCCGGTTTCTGTACCCCGATTCTTTGTACCGCGATTGGCTTCCTCGTGACGATGGCAGCGGACGCTATGAAAGAACCGCTCTCCGGGAGGTGGTCGTGCCGTGCGAGCAAGCCACATTGGACGCAGTTGCAAGCCGGCTTCCCAAGGAGGATCCCGCAGACCTCAAACCGAATTACCTGCTTTCAGAAGTGATTGAGTTTTGTCCCGTCGCTACGTTGGAATATCAGATCAGAGGAAAGTCCGTTCTCGAGGAGCACATGACACACTGGACTGGCCAATTGAACGTTTTGCGCAGCCGCCTCCAAAACGAGCGCATGTACGCTCTCCCGTTCGGCCGCTTCATCAACCATGACACGGAGGATGCACACCAGTGGGTTTCGCAAATTAAGCAGGCTAATCTTTCAAATAGCCAGATCTTTCAGAATTGCCAACTCGCGGGGATTCCTGAGGATGCCGTGGCAAGCGTCTGGTACTACACTCGCCCGTATATAGTCTGGCCGACTGAGTTTCCCGGTTCTACGAAACACGTCACACACATTAGAAAGAGCACGCCTGTTTACATTGAACGCCCAGCGCTAACACATCCGAAGCTTCAGAAGAGAAATCCCGCATGAGGAGAAATAGTTTGCGATTCTCGAAGGCGTGAATCTATGACGAAGATTCCCTGGTGCAGCCTGCAAAACCCCTTTTAGACCCCCAATAAAGATTTCTCAGAGCGATTTTCGATGACTTAGGGATTTTTCGAGAGCCACTCGTGCCCGTAGAATCTATAACTTACCATTGCTCGGTTCACTCATAACCCAAAGGTCGGTGGTTCAAATCCACCCCCGCAACCAACTAACCTACTGAATCACCACGCCTTCGCTCTCTGCGAAGGTTTTCTCTTGTGCCAAACTTGGCCACATTTGGACACAACATCTCGCCCAATTGTTCGGCGACTAGCCTGTCATCCTCCTCAACCGTGTGAGTGCAGATGCCAAACAGGAGGTTCGATCCGGGAGCGTGTCCGAATCGCTCCTGGCGTATCTTCATGGGCGCATTGAGCCTGTCCATCAGGCTTCCATTCGTGTGTCGGAATGCATGAAGCCCGCAGCGCCGAATCCCGAGGGATTCGAGCAGCGGGTGCAACTTCCGTTTCACGACTAGATTCTGATCCCACGGCGTTCCGTTCTTGGTGGCGAATACCAAATTCAACAAATTCGGTCGCCACGTCGAAAGGTACGCACGGAGATGAGAGGCCAGTTTTTGAGAGATGGCGAATTGCCGAATCGAGTTCGCTGTTTTTGGGGTTTGGATTTTGCCTCGCCAGACGGACTGCTCAACTGTGACAAAGCATTGGACCAAGTTCGCGTCTTCGATTCGCAAACCACACAATTCTCCAGCCCTCATTCCGGTTTTCGGCTGCCAGCTAATAGAACGTTCTTAATGGCCCATTAACCGCAGCGATAATCTGCTGGATTTCATCCAGCGTGAAGAAGAATCGCGCCTGCCGTGTAACCTTCGGAAGCACAAGTCCTTCAAACGGATCGTGTGAGACATAGCCCCACGCTTTGGCACTACTCCACATCATCCGAAGTGTGAGTACCAGGTTTCGGCAGCTCTTTGGAGCCAAAGAGCAACGTTGGATGAACACTTGAACCGTTTGTCCCCCGATCTCCCTCATAGCACAAGTCCCAAAGTAGGGGACCAGCCATTTCTTGAGTTGGCTCCGAAACCGCAAGCTGCGTTGATGTTCCCGTTCAGAATGATTGTTGACACTCGATAGAGTGTCGAAATGCAAGTTCGTAATGGAGAACTTCCCCGTGCGCGCCAGCTGGCGCGCACCTGTCGCTTGCAAAAGCCGATAGCGCTCTATTACGGTCGTCGCTCTTTCATCGCCTATGCCGTTTCCTCTCTTCTTCGTCAGGTGGATTTAGCGTCGGCGAGGGAGTCTCTTTGCCGAGGCCTCGGATCCAGTTGGTTCACGGAACGGTTCCACAGCAATGCGCTTGTAGCACACTTCCAGCACGGTCAGGTATTCTGTGCCGCCCGGCAATTGAAGGACTACGCTGTCACCCGCTGCCGACTTCATCAACGCGCGTCCCAGAGGTGACACCCAACTGATGTGGTTGCGGTTGAGATCGATCTCGTCGGTGCCAACGATGCTCACCACTCGCGATACTCCCGCGGCATTGGCATAGCGCACCGTCGCTCCGAAGAACGCCCTCGTCTTCGTTTTTGTTTTTGCCTGCCCCGATCTCCGAGCTTCCGGGTCCACCACTTCCGCGGCTTCGATTCGCTTGGTGAGAAAGCGAATCCGCCCATCGATCTGCCGCAGCCGCCGCTTGCCGTACTGATAGTCGGCGTTTTCACTGCGATCGCCGTTGCTGGCAGCCCACGCCACCACCCCCGTCACGGCCGGGCGTTCTCTGGTGAGCAGAAACCGGTGCTCATCTTTGAGGCGCTGCAGCCCGCTCGGCGTGATGTAGTTCTTGCCTGGCGTCGCGGGCTCGTCCCTTTGTGGTTTTCTCGTAAACCCTTTTCGCATCTCGTAGTCTTTCCAGGGCGAATCCAGTGGGTGCACCAATGAACGCGGATGAACGCCGATAGAAAACACCTTAGGTTATCCGCGTTTATGGGAGTGCATCTGCGGCCCTAGATGATTTTTTCACATCTTCCGGTCCCTTAGTGTCCTATCCATCATCTCGGACAAGTGCGGCGAAGGCATACTTGGGAGATCAGTACTGATAAGCCGGCTTGTGTGAATCGATTCAAGAAATTCCTGGATCACGGGCAAGCGGGAAGTCCCCCCCAAAGAAGGGTTGCCGACTAATCGGGAGTAGGCCCGTCAATCACCACAAGCGCGTTTCTCATTACCTATCCTGCGAAACTTCCCCCCAAGCCGACTTATCGTTACTAACCCAGATCAGATTTGCTTCTGAGCTGCCGACCTGCTCGATGTCGTCCGACTTTTCACAAGGGCATTTCTGGATAAGTTACTGTTTGCCGACAATCCGCGAACTAGCTTGTTTTGCAGAGATCGCGGAGTTGCTCGGTTCTGATTCAGCTCCGAATGTGTCGGAGCTTAATCAGTGTGGCTGAAAGGCGGGAATCACTTTGTCAAGGATGCTTTTAGCAAAGCCTTTATCAAGCGGAGCGTGTCCCTGCAGCCATCGGAAGAACAGGGGTCCAGTAAGCACGTCGATCAGCAGCTCTGGATCCGTCGTCGACTTCAGTTCGCCGGACGCAATAGCATCTTCGATGATTCTGCGTTGGATCTGACGTCTGTGCGTGACATATCTCTCCAAGAACGCCTGCCGGAGTCGCTTATCCTCGTGGATACCAGTAAAGACGCGAGCCATGACCGCACCCTCTTCTGATACCAGGAACTCAGCCGCACGCAGCACGTAGCGGCGAAGCCGCGTCAAGCCGGAACCAGTCTCAGGAATCGCAAGAATAGGTTTCATGCGTTCAAAGCAGGCGTCAAACAGGATCTCTTCCTTCGACTTCCACCAGCGGTATAGCGTGGCACTGCTCACGCCGGCTGCCTGTGCTATCTCGTGTGAGCCGACAGCGTTGAAACCTTTGTCTCTCAGCAGCTTGTAAGCGGCTTCCAGGATTTCCCGCCGGGCGTGCTCACTCCTTGGCCGGCCGCGGGGTCTTGATGCGATCCTGGTTTTAGGTCCTTTCATCACCACGGTTCCATTTACGAAAATAATTGTTTCGTTTTATTTTGACAAGCATCTATTGCAGTGTAGAAACGAAACTAGCGGTTTCCTATTTCGTGGTCCATTTACGGGCGGGTGAAACGGTCAGCGTGGCAAATCGCATGGAAGAAAGGAACCCATCATGAAACGGCTCGACAATAAGGTTGCGATAGTGACAGGCGCTTCAAAAGGAATCGGAGCAGGTATTGCAAAGGCTTTCGCCGCGGAAGGTGCCGCGGTGATCGTGAATTACGCGCGCGATCAAGCGGGCGCGGAGCGGGTGGTGCGCGAGATCACCGGCAAAGGCGGGCGGGCCGTCGCCGTGCAAGGCGACGTGGCGCAGAGGTCCGACGCGCAACGCCTCGTCGCGGAGGCGAAAAAAGCCTTCGGGCGCCTTGATGTGCTCGTGAACAACGCGGGCGTCTTCTCGTTTGCGCCATTCGAGCAGTTCAGCGAGCAGGAATTTCACCGGCAGTTCAACACGAACGTGCTCGGCACGTTCC